>Ga0181576_10000249_pt1 | contig 37637 bp, 33 predicted proteins | sample 101ome_22_FD_132464 | JGI IMG/M metagenome (GOLD analysis project Ga0181576, IMG submission 132464) | Coastal salt marsh microbial communities from the Groves Creek Marsh, Skidaway Island, Georgia - 101412BT metaG (megahit assembly) | ecosystem: Environmental > Aquatic > Marine > Intertidal... | reverse complement strand
GCGACGCGACGCGCGCGTGGATGGCGGACGGCGGCGCGCGCGAGCGCGAGCGGGGAGGCCAAGTTTCGAGTGCGGTGCGTGCGAACGAGGCGAGAGGGGGGCGGGGTCGGGGAGGTCGACGCGCGTGGAAGGGTACAGCGGCGGGCGCGCGCGGGGGTGGAGTCGGCTCGAGGCGTGGGAAGGGGTCGATTGATGCACGATGATGATGATGTTTTAGCTTTGAAATTCTTTCGAGCGGAGACGAACGAACGAGGGCGCCGTGAGGCGTGCGTCTCGATCGACGTCGAGAGACGCGAACGGATGGATGACTGACTGACGCTCGACGCGTTGGCGACGCGTTCGCAGGGAGGATGAGGGATCGTACGGACGAGACGCCCGCGTGGGCATTTTGGGCGGCGGACAGCTCGGACGCATGCTCGCCATCGCGGGGGCACCCATGGGGGTGCGATTGAAGGCTTTGGATCCCACGGAGAACGCACCGGCGTCGATTACAGCGACGCAGGTGGTCGGAAGTTTTCGGGACGAGGCGGCGGTGAAGGCGTTCGCGGAGACGTGCGACGTGGTGACGGTGGAGATTGAGCACATCGACGTCGAGGCGTTGAGACAATTGGCGGCGGCTGGCGTCGACGTGCAACCGACGCCGGAGACGTTGGCGACGATTCAAGATAAATACGCGCAAAAGGTGCACTTCACGAAGGCGGGCGTTCCTCTCGGGCCGTACGCGGATTGTCCAGACGCCGAAGCGCTCGAGCGCGCGGCGAGCGAGTTTGGGTTTCCGCTCATGCTCAAGTCGAAGCGTTTGGCGTACGACGGTCGCGGTAACGCCGTGGCGAAGACGGCGGCCGATCTGAACGATGCGGTGTCCAAGTTGGGCGGGTTCGAACAGGGTTTGTACTGCGAAAAATGGGTTCCGTTTGAAAAGGAGTTGGCCGTGATGGTGGTTCGCGCGAGAGACGGCGAGACGCGCGCGTACCCCGTCGTCGAGACTGTGCACGAGAATAACATTTGCGACACGACGACGACGCCGGCACCGGTGCCTAATAAGGTGGCCGAGGCGGTTCAAGAGGCTGCGAAGCGAGCGGTCGCGTCCTTCACCGGTGCGGGCATCTTTGGTGTCGAACTCTTCCTGTTGAAGGATGGTTCCATTCTTCTCAACGAATGCGCGCCGAGACCGCACAACAGCGGTCACTACACCATCGAGGGCTGCGCTTGCTCGCAATACGAGAACCACTTGCGCGCCATCCTCGGTTGGCCGCTCGGTGACACGTCGCTCAAGGTTGGCGGCGCGGTGATGAAGAACATTTTGGGCGACGGCGAAGGCGACGAAGCCATGGGTCGAGCGCATCGACTCATGGGCGCCGCGTTGGCGACCCCCGGTGCGAGCATTCACTGGTACGAAAAGCCCGATATGAAGCTCGCGAGAAAGATGGGTCACCTCACCGTCGTTGGATCGAGCGCAGCCGTGGCGACGGAGCGTTTGGAGACCATTTTGCGCGCCGCCAACGGCGACTCGACGCCTGCCAAAAAGGCGCCGCAAGTCGGCATCATCATGGGTTCCGACAGCGATTTACCCACGATGAGCGCCGCCGCGGAAGTGCTCGAGTCTTTCGGCATCGGGTGCGAAGTCACCGTCATTTCCGCCCATAGAACGCCCGAGCGCATGAACGAGTACGCCAGAAGCGCGCACACGCGAGGCTTGCGCGCCATCATCGCCGGCGCCGGCGGCGCCGCGCACTTGCCCGGCATGGTGGCCGCCATGACCCCGCTTCCGGTGATAGGGGTTCCCGTTCCATTAAAGTATCTCGATGGCATGGACTCCCTCCTTTCCATCGTCCAAATGCCCAAGGGCGTTCCGGTGGCCACCGTGGCCATCGGCAACAGCGCCAACGCCGGTCTCATCGCCGCGCGAATCGTCTCGGCGTACGAGCCCGACGTGTGCTCAAAGATGTTGGCCTACCAAGACGACATGGAGAACGTCGTCTTGAACAAGGCGAGCAAACTCGAGGAGCTCGGTTACAGCGCGTATCTCGATCAAATGTAGAGCGTCGCGGCGTTGAAATGAATTTACTTCCTAGCGGTCCTAATCCCGACATCCTCTTAGCGCGCCGCACGCCCGTCTCGACGCGCAAGACCGCGCATAACGCGTGCAACGCTCACCATACGTCTCTCTCGCGCGACGCACGACGTCGCACGCGCTCTCTCCGCGCATCTAACGGTGATGGAAACGTTCGCCGCGTCGAGTGGCGGCGGCTTTTCAGCCGCGCGCGCGTCGAGCGCCGCCGGCGTCTCGATGCGCGGCTCGTCTCGATGCGCGCCGGCGATGCGCGCGTACGCGCACACGCGTGCCTCAACGCGCGCGTTTGACGGGGAAGGACGCGTCCCTCGCGCGCTATCGGCGCGAATCGTCTCCTCGCCTCGGCGACGGGTCGCGGCGCTGTCGGCGGTCGGACGTTTCGTGCGCGCGATGAGCGGTCAAGACGACGGAGACGTCGACGGGTTGATCGATATGCACGATATCGATGGCAACGACGAGGACGGGTCCGGTGGAGACGCGGCGTCGGCGTGCGTGCGCGTGGACGCCGACGTCGACGCGCTCTTGGCGAGCGTGCGGACGACGACGGCGTGGGGGGGCGAGTGGGCCGAGTTTGTCGTATTTCTCGTGCGTTTACAGAGTTTGGGATACACGGGCTCGAGCATCAACGGTTACGACTCGAGCGCGGCGAGTTCGATGGATTCGAAGACGCCGGAATGGGCGAGAGGCGTGAGCGGCGGCACGGCGGCGGCGAGCCCGAGCGAGTACGAAGAGGAGGAAGATTTAACGCCGACGGATGGAGGAGAGATAAAGCGCTTAGCCTTATCGTTCACGCGAGATCGACCGGACTTGTTCGCTCGATTACCGGACTCGCTCGTGTATCAATTGATCGATTGGCCGCTACCGAGAAGGATGAATAACCGAAAGCTCAACGCGGGCTTGCAGCGCCTACGAGCGTCCATGGGTATGGATGTCTCACATTTGAGGGGCAAGTGTTCGGCGTGCGACAAGCTTCAAGACAGGCAAGCTAATCCAGCATTGCAGCTCTCGGATTTGATGCGCGTTCTGTTGGCTCTGAATGAAATCGAAGACGCGAGCGAGTTTGTCGACTTGCCACCGAAGGAGGCGGCGACGGAGTGCATTCGACGCTTATTGCGCATGGCGGATTCGGAGAAACCCGCGCCGGAAAACATGCCGATCGACACGTCGACGGTTTCAATCAAGCCCGCGTCCGAACGCCGATCGAACAGGGATGATCGCCGAACGTCCTCTCGAGGCGAATTCGGTAGCCGGTTTAACGACGACCGGCGCTTCGACGATCGTTACGGCGAGAGGGGGGGACGCGGTCGAGATCGCGACCGAAGTCGTGAGCGAGGATTCAGGGACGATCGTCGTCGTTTTGACGATAGGTACGACGATCGACCGCCGAGATTCGATGGGAGAGAGCGCGGACGACGTGAGTTTGAAGAATTTGGAAGTCGTTTCAACGATCGAGGCGGAGGCCGAGGCGGAGGCCGAGGCAGCGGCCAAGGCGGCGGCCGAGGTGGCGGCCGAGACGGGGGCCGAGGCTCGTTCCGTCGAAACGACAGGAACGATCGATTCGATAATCGTTTCGACGACCGACCGCCGAGATTCGAGAGAAGAGACCGCGGCCGAGACGGATTTGAAGACTTTGGAAGTCGTTTCGACGACAGAGGCGGCGGCCGCTCGTTCCGCCGAAACAACAGAGACGATCGTCCACCGTCCCGTCGCCCGGACGATCGTTTCGACCGTCGAAGAGAGCATCCGTCGTACGATAACGAAGGTTTTCGTCCACGACCGAACCGATCTTTCGACGACAGACGACCTTTGGATTCTGGAAGACGCTTTGACGACCGTCGCCCGAGCGAGCGACGAGACAGAGACAGAGACAGAGACCGCGGCTGGTCCGGAGATCGACGCTCCGACGACGTCCAAGTGTGGCGCCCGGACGATGACGATCGTCGAAACCGCAACGACGATTGGTGAGCGCGACAGAGCTGTTGTAATGTAGTGGAATCAAACATTCGCATTCGCGCACGTCTCGCGACTCTTCCTCGCCGCCGCCGCTCCCAGCTCCCACAATCCGAGCCGCGCGCGCGTCTCTCGACGCACCGCTCGCTCGCGAGACATGCACCTCGCGCGCGCCTCGCTCGTTCCACACCGTCTATCGATCGCGCGTCGTCCTCGAACGGATCGCGAGGCGCTTCGACGAAGATGCGATTCGTCTTCACCGATGACGTCAGGCCGAAGAACCGACGTCTCACCGCGCGCGCTCGAGGCCTCCACCTCGTACGTCCCGTCCCCGATGGACGTCGACGCGCTTCAAAATCAACTCATCGTCCTCTCCGCCATCGGCGCGACGACGGCGTACTGGTGGTTCGTGCTCGTCCCGAACGCGCGCGTGTCGCTGGCCAAGAACAAGAAGACGGGCGCGCTCCGAACGTACCTCGAAGAGCTGAAAACCGACGACTCGCGACCGATCGAGCGATGGTTCTTTGAGAAATGGTTGCGTAAAATCGATCCGGAGACGCGGTATCTCCTCAGAGACGACGATGTCGACGAGACGGTGGAGGGCGCGTCGACGTCGCCCTCCGCCGCGGCGGCGTCCCCGGCGCGAGACGCCGACGCGCCGAGGCGCGAACCATCGCTCGAAGAGATCTTACGCGCCGCCAAGAAGACACCTAAATTTTGGTCTCTCGATAATCCCGTCCTCGTCGGCACCGGTCTGAGCATCGGCGTCGCCGCGCTGTTCTCTTCGCCGCCCTCGTAGACTTTTGTACTAGTAGAGCAGCGCCAGCCGCCCGCACGAAGCGAGTCCCGACCGCACTCGTCGACGCCGATCACCGACTCGACGCGAGGTTCGACGGACACGAGGTTCGAGGCGCGCGCGCACTCGGTGATTTGTTCGCGCGTCGTCATGTCCGCGCGCGCCGTCTCGCGGGCGAACGTCGCCGCCGCTCGCGCGCTGCCCTCACGGCGGCGGCGGGACGTCGGCCCCGCGCGTCGCGTCGTCGCGCGCGCGTCGGCGTCGGCGGAGGAGATGAAGATACTCAAGGAAGCGACGACGAGATTGCGCGAGTGCGCCAAGCGCGGAGCGGCGGCGACGGCGGTGGATGTGCTCGTGGGATTGGGAAGGGATGGGGTGACTCCGGACGCGTTCGCAACCACGGCGTGCATCTCGGCGTGCGTCAACGGGAAGAACATGGAGCTGGCGCAAAAGGTGTACGATGAGATATTTGAAAAAGGTGTGTGCGATCCGGACGAGGTGGCGGTGGCGGAACTGGCGAAGGGGTACCTGAACGCGGACCCGCCAGGGTGGGGACGCGCCATGCAGTTGGTGAACGGCGCCAAGGACAAGTACGCCATCACGTTGACGAGCGTGACGTATAACGTGCTGCTTCAGTGTTGCAGTGCGACGAATGATTTAATGCGGGCGGAGGAGATCGTCGATCGGATGGTCGACGAGGAGGTAATCGCGGACATGTTTACCTTGAAGGCGGTGGAGAAAAGACGCTCCATTCGAGCGTACGTGAAAAAACAACTGCTTTTGTAGTACATCATAGGCTGGCTGGAATTTTTAAAAATCATCAATCGTGTACTGTACACATTTCAACATTTCGGCTAAGAAGAGTCAATCATCGCAGCTTGTTCCCGCTTCCTTGGAAGGCTTGGAAGCTGGATTTACCCGCGTCGTCTTTTCCCTTGGATTCTTCCTTGTCCTTCACCGCCGCAGCCTTTTCCTTCTTTCGTGCGATGGCTGCAGCGCGCGCGCCGCCGAAAACAACCTTACCGCTCCGTTTTCTATCGATGTCGGCGTCTGGATCCGGTTTCTCCGGTTCTTTACTAGTCTCCCCGCCGAGAACGCCGCCTTGGCGAAGCTGTTGCCATTCCTTGGTGACGCGCAACGACGTCGTCGGAATTTCCACCTCTTTCGGTGCAACTTCCGAGATTTTCTTCCCGTCTAATCGGTTGCCACTACCGGCGAACGCCAAGAAAGTCTGCGTCGCCGGTTGCGCCGTCTCTTCAGCCTTGGATGACATTCCAGTTTTGTCGTTGGTCGCCGTGTCCTTGTTGCCTTTCGGCGCGTTGATGGCTCCCGAGTTCGTATCCTCAAACTTTGTGTTATCCGGTCCGTAAGGATCCACGTAATCGAGCGGCGGCGCAAAATCGACCTCGCAATCCGTGTCCACGACGCCGATGGCGTCGCCCGGTTTCGCCTCGACAACATCGATGAAATACTTTTTGTTGTTGTAATGAATGACGAAAGTATCACCGACCGTCAAGCACGTGTACTGACGAAGCGTCGTCTCCAAAACCGCCTTCGGATTGGAAATATCCAAGAAATCCTTCGTCTGCGGCTGTAACTTCACATATGTGCCCTTCGGCAACGTCGTGTAAGAAAATTTCACGATGTCCCCCTCGCCCAAGAGTAAATTTTGCATCATCCAATACGGCAGATACACCACGCCCTCGTCCGCGACGAATTCTAACACCCCACAGTGCGTGCTCTTTCGCTCCTTGGCGTTCGTTACCTCGAACAACATCGGATAATCATCAATCTGCATGCGCGTCAACCGCTCGAGCGCGCTCGGAGGCAAAATCACTTTATCCCCCAACTCCAACTGCGGTCGATCGATAAAGCTCACCGGATACGCGCGATACGACGCGGTGAATCTCCCACCGCCGCCAAACCTCGAAAACATCGCGCGCGCCCCCGCCTCGTCGCTCGGTCGTCGTCAACGTCCGCCCGCGCCCGAACGAAAGAAATCTCACAAAACCCACGCGTCGCGCGCGTTCGCGCCTCTCACCTCGCCCGCGTCTCTCCGCCGCGACGCGCCGCGACGTCCCGCGTCACCGCACTTTCTCCTCTCTCTCGCGCGCACACGGACACTGCACGAGACGCGCGACAAGATCTGACGTCCCGAGGGAAGATTTTCGATTTCCCACCCGTCTCGAATTTCACATCGATTCTCGTCACTCGGCGACGTCCTTCGTCGCGCGCGCGCGTCCGTCGACGCCGACGAACGAGCGCACGACGAGAATCGATGCCACCGCGTCGATCGAAGCGCGCGAGAGAGGACGAGGCGGATGAAAACGATGAAGACGGCGCGCGGGCGCGGAGGCAGGAGCGAGTGCGCGCGTGGGCGGCGGCGAACGAGCTCGACGGTTCGGGGGGGAAAGCGAAGACGACGACGAGGACGGGGAGAGGAAAGTCCCCGTCCACCGCGTCCGCGTCGGCGGCGTTCGCGATAGGCGGGACGAGCGCGATGAAACGACCGGGAGTGGTTCGAGGGATGTTTGACGAGGACGCCGACGACGAGGACGACGAGCGGGCGCCGAGGAAACCGCCGCCGATTTTCGATGACGACGAGGACGAAGAAGAGATAAAAGGTAGGAATACGAAGAAGGCGAAGACGGCGACGTCGCCGGTGAGACGTCGAGGACGGAACGCGTCTAGGAGTAGAGAAGAGACGACGGACGAGGAGGAGGACCCGTTGGACGCTTTCATGGCGAAAAATGACACCGCGATGGACGAGGAGATCGCCAAGACGAAGCAGCGAGAGGAGCGCGAGAAGGCGGAGAAAGAAGTCGCCAAGGCGGAGAAAGAGAGCGGCGCGGAGGTGACGCCGATGGAGGTGACGGAGGAGGAGGCTCTGATGAACATGTTCGCCGCTGCGGGCAAGGCGGCGGCGAGAAACGGGTCGGGAGGCGCGGCAGCGGGAGGCACGTCGACGTCGAACAGACCGATCATGTTGGGCGCGAAAAAATCCGTCGTGGAGTTGCGCCCCGTCGTGCCGACGGTCGCGAGCAAGTACGTACCGGTGAAGAAGGTGAGAAAGGCGTCAAAGAAGACGCAAGCCATGAACGACGTCTTCGACGACAGCGACGGCGAATCGGAATCCGACGATGAAGATGCGAAGAAGGGCGTTGATAAGACTGAAGACGGTGGTAAAGAGGGCGGCGCAGATGAGGAAATCGATGACGATGACGACGAGGCGTGGGTGAGAAGGCAGACGGCCAGACTGAGCAAAACCGAGCGACTCGGAACCATCAATCACGACGAAATCGATTATCAACCGGTGAAAAAGAATTTCTACATCGAGGCGAGAGAGATTGCGTCCATGACAAAGGCTGAGACTCGTGCGTTGCGCATGAATCTCGATGGGATCAAGTGTCGCGGTAAAAATGTCCCCAAGCCCATCAAGTCGTGGGCGCAAGCCGGATTGAACAATCGCGTGCACGAGTTGATTCGGCGGTCGGGATTCGAGAAACCGATGCCCATTCAGGCGCAGGCACTTCCGGTGATCATGTCTGGACGCGATTGCATCGGCGTCGCGAAGACTGGCAGTGGGAAAACGTTGGCGTACATTTTACCGATGTTACGTCACATCAACGCTCAGGATCCGCTCGCCCCTGGCGACGGTCCCATCGGGATGATCATGGGACCCACGAGAGAGTTGGTGACGCAAATCGGTAAGGATTGCAAGCGCTTTGCGAAACCGTTGGGGTTTGCCGCGGTCTCCGTGTACGGAGGCTCGGGAATCGCGGGACAAATCACAGAATTGAAACGAGGCGTGGAGATTGTCGCGTGCACGCCTGGACGCATGATCGACCTGCTCACGACTGGCTCTGGGAAGATCACTAATCTGCGTCGAGTGACGTACATGGTGCTCGACGAAGCGGATCGCATGTTTGACATGGGTTTCGAGCCACAAATCACGCGCATTTTGTCGAATCTGCGTCCCGATCGTCAAACCGTGATGTTTAGTGCGACGTTTCCGCACACCATGGAGGCGCTCGCCCGCGCGGCGCTCGATAACCCGGTTGAGATTCAAATCGGTGGTAAATCCGTCGTCAATTCTGACATCGAGCAGTTGGTCGAGGTGAGACCCGAGGAAGATAGGTTTCTTCGAGTCTTGGAGCTTCTCGGAGAGTGGTACGAGCGCGGAAAGATTATCATCTTCGTGGCGAGTCAAGACAAGGCGGATTCTACTTTTAAAGAACTCTTGAAGAGCGGGTATCCGTGTCTCAGTCTACACGGCGGTAAGGAACAGAGCGATCGTCACAGCACCATTTCCGATTTCAAATCCGACGTGTGCAACATCCTCGTCGCCACGTCGGTCGCCGCGCGAGGTCTCGACGTGAAGGATTTGAGGCTCGTCATCAACTACGACACGCCCAACCACTTAGAAGATTACGTCCACCGCGTCGGAAGAACCGGTCGAGCGGGACAAAAAGGCACGGCGGTTACATTCATCTCCGAAGACGAAGAAAAGTTCGCGCCCGATCTGGTCAAGGCGCTCAAAGAATCCAAGCAGAACGTTCCCAGCGACGTGCAACGAATGGCTGACGAATTCAATCGCAAGCGCAAGGATGGGTTGGTCGGAGCCGCGGGCTCTGGTTTCGGTGGTTCTGGCTTCAAGTTTAACCAAGAAGAACAAGACACGCTGCGCAGACAAAAGCGAGAGGCGGCCAGAGCCGCGGGATTGGCGGTGGACGACGGAGAGAGCGACAGCGAGGAGGAGCCCGTCTTTGGCGGCAAGGCGGAGGACGACGACGGACCGATTTACGCCTCGGTCGGCCCGTCCGGTCAGGCTGCGGCGCAAGCCGCGGCCGCGGCCGCCGCGCAATCCGCACCACCGCCTCAACCGGGCGCGCAACCGTTGAACGCGGCGGCGCCCGGACAATCCGGCTTGACCCCTGCGCAAATCGCGCAAGCCGCCGCGCAATCCGTCTTTGCCAAGTTGAAACAGTCGGCGCCGGGGCCGCCTCGCACGGCGGCGCAACTCGCCGCCGCGCGCGCCGTCATCGGACAAACCTCAGCGTCATCATCCATGACGCCCGGTACTCAAAACGCCATCGCCATCGCCCAGAGTTATGCCCTCGCGCACGGCGCGTCCGCCGGCGCCGCCAAAGCCGCCGCGCTCGCCGCCGCCCTCACCGCGCAGCACGCGCGTCCCGGCTCGAAATCCAAACCCACCCAATCTGGTTCACACTTCGAGACCGAATTAGAGATAAACGATTTCCCTCAATTCGCCCGATACAAGGTGACGCAAAAGGACACCCTGGCGCAAATCATGGACCACACCGGCGCCGCCGTCACCGCCAAGGGACAGTACGCTCCTCCGGGACGTCCGCTCGCCCCCGGCGACCGCAAGCTCTACCTTCTCATCGAGGGTCCCACCGAGCGCGTCGTCAAGGAGGGGAAGAGTTACGTGAAAAACATCATCGAGGGCATCATCGCCAAGCAGGCGTTGCCCGGCGCCGCCGGTCAACCGCAGGGTAGATACAGAGTCTAACGACGAAGAGGCCACCGACATGCACACCCTTAGACTTCAACTTTATGATGAAAGCCTTACGATTGAATAATAGATGTAAAGCTTTATGCCTCTGTCATCTTAGTAATGTTAGTCACCGTCGACGAAATAAAAAATTCCTTCCCCCACGTTATAACCGTCCGTCCCGAGCGCACGTTCCGACACACCGCGTCGCCCGCGCGACGATGCGACGCGTCGTCCGCGCGTTCATCGCGCTATGCGCGCTCGCGTCTCTCGCACCGCGCGCGCGCGCCGCCGTGAACATCTCGGACGTCTCCGTCGCGCCGGCGCCCTCGCTCGACGTCCGCGGGCTCACGCTGGATGTCTTCACGTACGCCGCGCCGCCGACGCGCGTACCGGATATTCGAGGGGGGACGCCCGCGCACACGACGACGCGTGACAGCGTCTCCGTCGGTGCGCTGCCGCTCGCGAGCGGGAGCGTGAACGCGAACGCGTTGGCGCGGTTTCGAGGACGCATTCGGCCCAACGTCACGGGGACGACGCTCTTCGCGCTCGACGTGAACGCCGGCGGATCGCTCTCGCTGAACGGGGGGGTGACGGCGACGTCGAACAAGGGGGGGAATATCACGGGATGGAAGTTTCTGCGCGCCGGGGAGGATGTGGAGATGGAGGCGATCGGGTACAACGGGGCGAGCGGGAGCTTTTCGATGACGCTGTATTGGCGCGAGCCGATGTCGAGCGCGCTGGTTCGAGTGCCGGCGACTGTGTTTTATAAGAGTTTGGACGCGTGCTGCGCGTGCGTGTGCGGTGAGAAACCGTGCAGGTTGTCGGAGGATCAGACGGTGGCGGAGTGTTTCGAGAGGCGGGAGACGAGTGGGGCGGGAACGAGCGCGTCGTCGGTGACGTCGTTGGAATCCGTCTTTGGCGTGCAGTGACTTTTAGTTAGTTTGAAGTACTTGTAGTTAGTTGTGATTGTAATTGTACTGTACTCGTACTGTAAATAATAGAGTTACATGTCGTTTAGATGGTGATCTTTGTTTCAGCTCTGGAGGCATCGCTTCGGTTCGGAGAAGTATCTTTTGCCGCGGGAGAATCAGCCGCCGACTTGTTGGATTTCTTCGCCGACGTCGGCGTCTTCGTCTTTCGTTTCGACTTGGCCGGCGTGTGAATGGGTGTCGTGTTATCGGAAGATTCATTCTGAGATGAGTCTGTGATAGCTTTTGCCTTGGCCTTGGCTTTCACCTTGGTCTTCGCCTTGGCCTTGGCTTTGGTCTTCGCCGCGTCCTTCTCGGAAGACGAGTCTCCGGAACCCGATGGGACCTTATTCGCCTTCTTCTTCTTCGCGAGCGCTTTGACTCGCGCTGATTCGTCCATTTTCGCGATTTTGGTTTTGTCGTGCGCTCCGTTCGTCGAGTGAACTTTCTGCGCAGCGGGCGGCTGTCCCGCCGGGAGTGGAGGTTGCACGCCGGGCGGAACGCCCGGGGGTAACGGAGGCGGTGGCGTCGGTGGCAAAGGGGGCTGCATCGTGTAAGATGGAGCCCCAGGTGGCATGGGTGGTGATCTAATCGGAACTCCGATTGGCACTCCAGGTGGTACCGGTGGTGGCATCGGGCTCGTCGGAAGCGGCGGTGGAGGTACGTTTGGCGGCGGCGGCGATGGTCGTGACTTCGCGGAACTCGACTTGCGAGGCTGAGGTGTAGTTTTCGGACAAGGAAGCACGTCGAGACTTTTCCTCGATCTCGGTTCTGGTAAGCTAATCGCCTGTGTTTTCGAAGAAGTTTTTGCGGGGCTAATGTGAGCCTTTTCCACGGATTTCTTCGCCGCAGAACCAATTGGTTCGGGAGGCGTCCAGAGCTTCTTCTCTTCACCCGGCTCTCGCTTCGAATTCCTGAGATGTTCCGGTAATTTGGCGCTACTAAAAGGAGTCTTGTGCTCTTTCGGTCGAGCAATCACCTTGACTCGCGGCGATGACGCGGCACCATTATCCTTGCGAGGTTCAGGAATGGAGCGGTCATTTTTAGCATCTTGCATCAACCAAGCCGGCGGCGCCAGCCTCGACATGTCGTCGCCCTCCTCCAGCCACTCACCGTCCCCCTGTGTGATGTGTAACTTCTCTAACGCACCCTCGGCGATGTGATGGACTTCGAAACTCCTCCGAGGAGCCTGAGCCGCCGGCGCCGTCACCGGTGGCAGGTCCGGTTCCTCTTTGCGCCTCCAACTCTTCTCGCGGTCGGGACTCGCGCGCTCCGGTCGCCCGAATCCGTGATCTCGATCTCTCCAGCTACGTCCGAGATCTCTTCCGGAACCGCTCATTCGTTCACCGCGATCGCTCGATCGCCAGTTGTCGCCGTATTCTCTCCCCCCGAAGTCGTGACTCCTTCGCCCCCGTTCGCCGTCGTATCCGTATCCACGCTCTCTGTTGCCATCGTAGCTCCCTCGATCGTCTCGATATCGATCGTGATGATAATCTCTTCGATGGTTCTCATCTCGATCGTCTTTCCAGTTCCCAGTGCCGTTCTTCGGTACTAAACGCGCGTTTGGGTCCTGTCCTCCGTGTTCGAAACGTTCGCTCGGCAGCTGCACGGGTTTCGGAACGCCCACCCGTCCGATGGAAACGAACCGCCCCAGTTTTGGGGTATTATTATTCGTCCTGCGCGTCGAGAGCGCGTCGAAAGCGTCGCCGTGGGTCAGTGTGCGCTCGTCCGGGCCGTCAATGTTTTCAAGTTTTGATTTTGGTTTTTTCGAAATCTCGTTACGTGAATTCCGTCCCTCGCGCGTCTTCCGATTTCTCTCACCGCGCGCTCGAGCGCTCGCGCGGTCGATGAAAGCGTCACGCATCGCATCCTTGCGAGCGCGCGACGTCTCGGCGCGATCGCAGTCGCGCAGACGCACCTCGTGGTCGACATTTTCTATCTCGACGCTCTCGTTCACCCTTCGCCGCGTTCAGCCGCGCTTCGACGCGCGCGCGGGTCGAGCGAGACGACCGATCGATGAAAGCGTTCGTATAGCCTCCGTCAAGCGTCCTCGAGTGAATCCGACGACGTCGCCGAGGCGACAGCGGCGAGCAATGCGGTGAAATGCAAATTCGAAAGGACGCAGCCTCACAACTCGCGCGTTCCGCCGTTGTGTCGCGCGTCATGTCGATGAGCGCCGCCGTCTCGCGCACCGCGCCGCTCTCACACGTCTCCGCGCGCGTTCACCGTCGTCGCCTCTCGCGCGCGTCGACGCGCGCGACGACAGAATCCTCGACCACGTCATCGTCCTCCACATCATCGTCGCCGACGCCTCGCGTCGGCATCGTCGGCGCGCACTCGTCCACGGGCAGACTCCTCGTCGGTCTTCTCTCTGCGCGCGTGGGCGGGGCGAACGTCGCCGTCGTGTCCGAGGTGCTCGACGGCTTCGTGCCGGATGACATGCCGGAGGATATCTTTGTCAAGCGGTTCGGGACGACGCGCGCGGAGATGGAAAAGTGCGTCGTCGTCGACGAGAGCGCGGCGGAGGAGGTCGAGAAGACGATCTCGGAGTGTGATGTGGTGATCCTGGCGCACGAGAACGGGGCGAAAGCGGCGGTGGCGGCGAGCGTCGTCGGACGTGGGGCGTCTAAAGCGAAGCGCGTCGTGGCTCTGTCGCGAGTCGGGGTGAATCGACGCGGCGAGAAGCCCTTCGACGAGCAAAACAAACCCATGCAAAAGATGGTGCAGGTGGGACAGATGAATCTACCCATCGGTGGCGATGTGGACGGGAGCAAGGGCGTTTTAGATTCGTTCGCGGAGGCCGAGGCGACGCTCGCCGAGGCGTCCGAAAAGGTTGGGTTCGACTTGACCGTCGTTCGGTCGGGCCAATTGCGAGGCAACGGTCCGCTCTTACTGAGCGAATACTCGGCGCGTTTGGTCGATAACATGTACGACGTTAAATTCCAGGATTTGTACGTCAAGCGGGGGGACACGAGCGAGGGGTACACGAAGCGCTTAAATTTGGCCCAGTTCATGTGCCACGTCTCCACCACGCGAATGAACGACGCTCCCGAGGATGTCGAAGTGTTGAGCGTCGTGACCAAGACAAACTTTTTCGGCGAGCAAACGCTCACGCCTCCGACCGATCGCGAGCGTCGCAAGGGTTACGATATGGCGAAAGGCAAGGCTCCGGCGGCTATCGACGTGTCCGTTATCGAGGAACTCCTCTCTGCAATCTAGCGTTGATTAATCTTTCTATCTATACCCATTGCTATCATTGTTAATTGACCTATTCTGAATCCGATGAAGAGTCGTCCAACATCGAGTCTAGCATCCCACCCTTGCGTCTGGGTGCGTCGTCGTTTGTCTTGGTTTTCTTCGCGTGTGACGTCCGCACCATCTCGTCAATCTCTTTCCCTTTCGCCGCGCTCTCCGCGCGCAATCGCTTGAGCGTGTCGTGTTTCGTCTCATTCTTTAACGCCAACGCCGCCGCTCGAGCCTTCGCGGCAGCCTCAGCGCGGCCTTTCGCCGCCACTCCGACGAGCGTCTCGACGTCGGCACCTCCGCGAATCACGCCGCACGCCGAAACGCGAATATCATTCGGCACCTGCTCCCCCTTGCCTCGATGCGTGAACGCTTTGAAAATCTCCAATCCACTCACCACGCGTCCCACAACCTGACTCGACGCGTCCAAGGACTCACACGCGTGCGTGGTGATAGAAAATTCTCCGCTCGTTCGATCCGCGCCCACGACGCCCGCACACGCGTGCGTCAAGTCTCCCTCCGTCTCCAGCGTCTTCGTCCTCTTCTCCAGCCTCTTCGGCGCGAACACCACTCGCAATTCATCGTCCACTCTGCTGACGACGCACGAATCTCGATAACACACGCCGTCGTCGTCGCCCTCGTCCAGTCTCGCCTCGAACCGTCTCGCCGCTTTCGGCGCCGCGTCCTCCAGCATCTCAATCACCACCGATCCCGCGGGCGCGCCCGCCACCTCGATGTCCAAGAAGGCTTTGACGCGCATCGCGTCGCTCTGCGTCGTTTTCTTCACGCGCGCGCGTCGAGCGAGGTCCTCGTCGTCGCGCTCGAGCTCGGGATGCGCGCCCGTGCGCGTAAACTTTTCCATCAGCAACCGTCGCTCCGCCGCGGTCGGGTTCGCGCGGTCCTTGCCGCGCTCGCCGATGGCGAGCGGCTCGAACTTGGTCATGATGGTTCGCTCGCGCGGCGGCGCGCGGTGTGGCGCAGAGTGATGAAGTGCAGGCGCCGACGTCGACGCGAGTGATGAAGTGCAGGCGCCGCCGGCGTCGACGCGAGTGACGGCCAACCGACCACTCTTCGCGCGAGACGCGAGGGGAGCGGGGACGACGCGCGAAGACGGGAATAGAAGTGAAGGTCGGTGCGTGACGTGATGATGCTGACTGCGATGGTATTGATAATCTGGTCAATGTTTCAACGGTGGACCTGAAAACTTGTCAGAGGAGTGTGGTCAAAGGCACAACTAGGTGAAACAACTAAGCTACTGATGTGGACTTGTCGGTGCCCAAAGCGTTCGCCAAAACGGCCGCCGCGGCGAGAGTCTCGTTCTTTTGTTTTAAATTCGCTCTTCTTTGAGTCTTGTTGACGGCTTCGGCTCGCTTTTGGTCGGCGGTCATCTTCAGCCGCCGTCTTTTGGAACGCAACCGTTCGCGCTCTCTCTGCTCATCCGTCTGCTGCCTTCGCCGGCGTAAGCTTCTGAGACGCTCTCGTTCCCGTTTCTTCTTCGCCTTGAGAGCCTTCGTCACCTTGGCCTCGCGCTCTATCTCGGCGCGAAGATTCAAGTTGGGCACGCCGCCGCCCAGTAGACCCTTCAACATAATCGCCGCCCCGTTCGCCGTCCCTCGCGTCACCGTCCCTTGATACGTGCCTCGGACGTCATTTCTCAGTCCGACCAACGGTCCATCGGCGTCCGCGTCGCCCCAAGCCCCGAGCACGTCCTTCGCCCACGCGCCTCCGACGTCCTCCCCCGGCGTCCCCGCCACATCTGTATAAAACGCGCGGTTAAACGCCTCGCGCGCGTTCATGTCTCCCATCGACGATCTGCACCGAAAACCCGTATCGCGTCCGCGCCGCTTCGTTCGTCCACCGCGCGCGACGCCACCGCGCCGCGCCCCCGATCGACGACTGCCCGATTACCCCGATCGACCGATGACAGACGATCACCGCCGCCCACCACCGCGTCGCCGTCGCGCGCGCTCGATCGCGCGCGCGACCCGACCGTCTCGTTCGTCTCGATGCCGACGCCCTCGCGCGCGCGCTCGACCTCGCGCGTTCCCGCGCGCGAGTCTGCGGTCACTTTTTCCCTCGTCGCCGATTCGTGGACGTGGACGTGTGGGCAAAGCGGGCATTCGGGGACGCACCTCGCGCGCGAGCGACGACCGCGCGACATGTCTCGCGTCTCGGTGATGCACCGCGCGCGCATCGCGCCGGCCGTTTACCCCGGCGCGCGGACGCCGTCGTCGACGCGAGACGCGCGCGCGCACGGGAAGAAGAATCTGAAACGCAAGCAAGAGCGAGCCGCCAAGCACAAGAAGGAGCTCGAGGGATTGGCGTCGCGACAAAATCAGGACGAGGATGAGGGCGAGACGACCGTCGGTACGTCGTCGTCGCCCTCGGGCGCGCCGGCGCACGAGACGCCGGACATGGTGTTTCACGCGTTGGACCTGGGTGGGTCTTACAAGACCAAGACGGGCGAAAAGCTCTTGACGGGGAACGTCATGGTGCACGACGCGGCCAAAGCGCTCTTTAACGCTCCGTTCGCGTGCGCGAGTCACGATAAGGATGATGTGTTCAATTATGGGAACAAGGCGGCGCTGGCACTCTGGGAATTACCGTGGGCACAATTCGTCGGGATGAAGAGCACGAAGAGCGCCGACGAGGGCGACTCGGCGACGCAGGCGGAGCGACGGGCGCTCTTAGACAAAGCCGCGAGCGATGGGGTCATCACGAATTACACGGGCGTGCGAATGAGTTCCACGGGGGCCAAGTTTCGAATCGAAAACGCGACGGTGTGGACGATGAATGATTCCTCGGGTACGAAGACGGGCCAGGCGGTGCGTTTCGATAGGGTCGTCCATCTGAATGACGACGGTTCGGACGGCGACGTTCGCGTCGTGGACGAGGAAGGCAACTGGGTCGCTGCCCCCGTCGTAGAAGAACCACCGCAGATCGACGAGGCCGCGATTCGCGAACGAATCACCGAACTCACCGCCGCCGTCGACGCTCAAGCGGTTGTCGTCAGAGGTTTGAAGGACGGAGGATTGACGAACGCCGACGACGAGGTCAAGGCTGCGGTGAAAATCCTGCTCGATCTCAAGTCTGAACTCTCCAACGAAGAGGCTAAGATTGATTGATTGATCACCGATTCATTCCGCCCGCGACGCGACGCGCGTGCGAACCCACGCGCGTAAACGTAAAAATGTAAAATGTAACGGCGACGACGTCCCGGTGCCCAGCCCTCTCCCCGACGCGTCCCTCGTCTTCCCCAATCGACGCGCGCGCGGTCGAAAACAAACGTCAGGTATCGGTACAAAACTGGACATTACAAAATATGCGCGCATCCCCATCCTCTCTCTCGCGCCCACGAACGCGATCGAGGCATCGATCAACAGCGCGTCGCCGTCCTCGTCAGCGCGGCGTCGCGTCCTCCTCCTCCGCGTCCTCCACGCTCGCGCTCTCGCGCGGCGTCGAGTCCACGCTCCGCCGGCTCTCAGCGCGTTCATCCATGCTTCGTCGTCGAATGAATTCACCGAGGTCTTTATTACTGTCCGCCGTGTGCCCGTGTGCCATGGCTTCGATGTATCCCGGCAACGGCGCGGGATGATGCTTGGGTTTCCCGAAGAGCAAGCGCGCGAAAAACCCGCGCGTGTGCGGCGGTTTCTTGTCGTGCGTCGTCATATCGAATGAGAATTTTTCTGTGCGCGTTTTGGCGTCGCGTTTTGGCGTCTCCCGTGGTCGCGTCGGCGTCGGTGCGTGCGGGAATCATTCGAATCATTCGCGGGAATCACGCATGATTTCGACGGTTGCCCTTTGTTTTGAGATATTTCATGGGTCAGTAGTACTAGGGGCGACGGGCGCGCTCGAAGGGCTCGTCCGTGCGATCGTGATCGAGCGAGCGGTCGGTCACGGGACGAGAAATTGATCGTCGTCGGCGTCGATGTCGACGAGGAGCTCGGCGCGGAGTTTGGCGCTCCATCGCCGCGCGGCGAAGACTTGGTGGGCGAGCGCCGTCTTGTGTGCCTTGGAAAATTCCGGGTGCACGGCCATCCATCGACGCGCCTCGGACTCGGGGACGTAAAAGGCGTCGACGTAGGTGTCGACGTAGCGCCATTCGATGGAGGCGGAGGGTGGGGCGAGCTTGGTGAACTCGGCGCGGAGGGTTTTGACGTCGAGAGTCATGAGGGCGCGACCGGTGTCGGTGCATTTTTTGACGCGGCTGAAACCGTCGACGAGGGCGTCTTGGATGACGCTCGCGGCTTGTCGCCAGAGGATGGTCAGGGCGTCGGGCGCGACGTCTGCGCACGCGAGTTTGGTGGTGAAACGCAAGAGTTCGGCTTGGACGTCGTCCACCCACTTGTTGTGTCTCGTCGGCGCGTCTCGAACGTTGTACTTGCCGGCAAAGGTGGAATTGACCAAGGCGAAGCTCGGATCGCCGTCACCGATCGCTTCGGGGCAAAAGTCGATGTTCAAGAGGAGAGATGCGACGTTCTTAAACACGTGTTCGCGCAAGTCATCGGCGGCGGCGACGGTGTGAGAGTAGAAACGATCCGCCAGGGCGGCGTCCTTGAGTGGGAGGGATCGTTTGACGCGCGTCTTGATTCTCTTGAACTCGTCGGCGACGCGCAAGAGCGACTCGAGGGCGACGTCGCGCTCTTTCAAACCGTAGAAATTAGCGTCAGACAACATGTCCATCGAACCCTGCGCCTTTTGCGCCGTGGGACGAATCGCCATGACGCCGCCAGAGTTTCCAAGTCGAGAAAGCGTGCCTCGAAGGCGTGGCGTCATGTCGTGACAATCGGGTAACAACGCCTCGGTGCGTCCGAACGCGTTGAACGTCTTCACCAGGGCGAGCTCGAAGAGTTGACAGATGCCGTTGAAGATGACCGGCACGCTCGGACGCATCACTTGCATGAGCGCCAAGTACTCAACGATGCCTTGGAGTATGTAGAGCGAAGATGCGGTGATTTTCGCGCCCGCTCGATCCAACCCAGCTTGCGCGCCGTTCTTGTCTTTACCGACGGCATCGTCCGCGTGCTCGCTGGAATCATTCGATACGTCTTCGAGCGCGGAGTCTTGCGCCTCATCGTCCTCGACGACATCCTCTTCTGCCGTCTTCGAGTCGGTTTCATCCGCCTCGACGACGTCGCAAGGTTTAGAGAAAGCGTCATCTGCGAAAGGATTCGGTTGATCGACGTACTTGGCGAAAGATTGCACGTTCAGCTCCTGTTCTGACGAAAAGCTCGTGATCATGGTGTCGCCCAACGTCGTGCCGAGCGCGTGCGTCTTTTGCCCTCGCTGCAAAGCGTTTCGCAAATCGTCGCGCACTCGACGCACCGCCGCGGCGGACACCGGAATCCATCGTTCGTTTTCGAGTACCGTCTTCGTCGCGTCCAATCGAGCGCTGTGCAACGATTCAAAGTATCTGTCACCGATTCGTTCGAGCTGCGCTCGCAGCACTCTTGACTCTTCCCCACAGAACGCCTCGGCGCAGTTTATAAAGATGCGACACATGTCAAACACCTCTCTGAACGCCGCGTTGCTCGGCGCAGCCGAAGCCTGCAACAAAGCGGCGAGACGTACGCTCGCCATCTCTACAATTGGTTTACGGTTGATTTCCAAGGCTGCGATCAACGCGCTGCTCGTGTTGATCGCTTCCGTGTCTGAACCGTCGACGACTTCGCGCATCGTGTTCTCGCACCACTCGGTCATTTTGTACGACGATAGGAATATTTCGTGCAAACACTCGAGTGTCTTGCGAAGGCAAGGCACGAATTGCATGGGCGATAACTGCGAGCAGAGTTGCTTGTAACCCATCCTATTTTTACGTCTCGTGTCGGCCTCGTCTTGACTGCTTGAGAGCATCGCGTGCAGGCGCAGCACGCCCTCGGTTTGCATCTCCACGGCTTTCAAAAAGGCGTCTTGAATCTTATCCGCCAAATGCTTCACCTCGGGTCCAAGTTTAGGATACGTATCGTACAGCTTTGTAAACTTGGCGGCGTCGAAGGTCCCGCATAAATCTATCAATACGTTGTCCACGCACGTGACGAGCTCCCACCGCAAGGCGACAAAGTCTTCTCTCAACGTCGACGTACACGTCAACGCATGCATGTTTTCTAAAATCATCCAAGCTTTCGAGTACAGAGACATTGCCTCGGCATATTCCGAAACGTCCAACCGACTGCGAATCTTTGTCTCGCACATTTGACAAAACTTGATGTTCTCTAAAATCTCCAAAACTCCCGTAATCGACCCCTTTGTCGTGTGGGATCCCTGCACTCTCAACGCACTCTTGACATCCGTCCCCACGCGTTTAAGTAAACGACGCGAATTGCTCAACAACACCCCCGACGCTTCCAGCGCGTCGTGAATCTCGGCAATCTTATTCATGCCCTTTTCGAAATCCTCCCCGTGCGCCAAGATCTCCTTGTTGAGCGCCGTCGACACGCGCTCGACGAGTTCTGACAGACGCTCTTCCTCTTTACTCAGGTCTTCTACCGTGAAATCAGAACCGAGACGATTCAAAGATACCAGGACTGGGTCGAACGAAGGTTCACTCGTCGACGGTTCGTCAAAGTAGCCGCGCTCAAGTCCGTCGACGAGGATGTCTCCGTCTCGTCTCTCCTCCCCGCCCGCCGACTCGCGCTTCGCCTCCGCTCTCGCCCGTCCCGCCTCTAACGCTCGTGATATCTCTGGACTCATCACCACCGGACTTGCCATCAGTTCCACCGGCGGTGCGGGCGAACGCGTCGCGAACGGAGTCCCGTTCGCGACGCGCGCCGGCGCGCTCGGCGACTCGCCCTCCGTCCTCACGGCCCGTCCGCGAACCGGTGTCGCCTCCGCGCTTCGACCCACATCGGACGCGTGTCCCGCCGGGTTCACCACCGAAGTCGCCCTCGCGCGCATCTCCGCCGCTTTCACCTTCATCCTATCCATGAATCCCATGGTTCTATCTCCGTCCCGCCTCCAACAGATTCAACGCCTCCTCGGTAAACTCTCTGAAATCCGGATCCGCCTTTGCCCGCTCCAGCGCCTTCCCTCCGTCCACCGCCTCGTCGATCGCGCGAATCACCTCTTGTAACCGCTCGCTGCGCAGCTTTTCTCTCAATCGCGCGTCGTTCGCCGCTCGCTCAAAGTCGGCTCGATACAATCGCGTCCCGAGCTCGTCCTCGGAGTCCTCCTCGAACGATCGAACCGGTCGTGCGCGCGCCTCCGCGGGCGCCTTCGCCTCGACGATCGGATCGACGGTCGTCTCTCGCGCGCACGGTGTCTCTGCGACGTCGTCGAACGAAGGTTTCGGGCGTCAGTCGTCGCGAATTCATTCGTCTCTGGGCAATCGACCGCTCGGCGCGCGGCGTCGGTTCGAGCGCACCTTTGTGCGATTTAAAACACTTGACGGAGCAGTACGGCGCGCGACAGGTTGGACACTTATACGAGGAGTTCTCGGACGCGCACTCGACGCACGCGCGGGCGCCTGGCATGTGCGACACTGAGGCGGGATGCGGAATCCAGTCTACGGTGCAGTCGAGTCGCGGGACGTCGCGGCTAACATTCATACGCGGTGACGAACACGTCGGGACGCGACGTCGGTGCGGTGGCGGTGCGAGTATCTAAATAATCTCTCGCGATGACGAAGAGGTTGGCGGACCGACGCCCGGGTCTGGCGACGACGCACGGAATTGAAGAGACGCGCGCGCACGCGAGCGCGGACGAGCCAAACGCGACGGCGAATGAAGAAGCCTCGCCGAAGGATCGATCGTCTATTGCGGCGAGAATCGTGATGTCTCGAGCGCTGATGAGAGAGGAGAGCGGACCGCCGGTGGAATACAGCGCCACGTTGGAGAAGGTGGCGGCGGCGGGCGTTCCACCTTGCACGACGACGAGGAAATGCGCTCCCACGGCGTCTCGACGTATGAAATCTCTGGAGACGGAATACAACGCGTCCGTCGTCGCGCCGAAACAGGCTGATCGAGAGTTGACGCCGTGAACGGACCACGGATTGTAAAACGGATCGGATAGACACCGTCTGTGATCGACGCGCATCGGTTCGAGCGTCGTCGTCCCCGCGACGCGACAGTTGCCGTCTATGAAAACCTCGGGCGGTGGTCCAGTCGGTCGTCGTACCCTCGGCGCGATCGTCGGCGGCGGTACGCTTTGCGGTACGAGACGCGACGAATCCACACCGCCGAAACGGACACCGTTTCTGCGCATGATGAACGCGGGCCACTCGAGTTTTTGGTACTCTCCGAGCGCGTCGACGTCCCCGTCTCGCGCGTTCGCGTCCGGCCAAAAAGCTATCCGCATAGACAGCGACAACGCGTCGAGCGATCGCACGTCGTCGAACATGCGCTGCGCGTTCACCGCGTTCGCGTCGCCGTCGACTTCCACGACGGCGCGCATCACCGTCCGATACGCCTCCTCCGAGCGCGTCGCCACGACCACCATTCTCCCATTCTTCCCCACCCTCGCGTTCGCCGAATTCACCGGCCATCCCCCCTGCGCGCTCATCACGCGTCCTCCTCTCGCGTACGCGTAGACGACGATTGAAAAGTACCGCGCGTCGGTCGGCGGTCGCTCGAGTTCGATCACCAACGCGTCTTCCGCGCCCAGACGAAACGTCGACCGTCCGCGCGCATCGAACGCTCGCGCGTACACCATCCCCGGATTCCCAACGGCGTCCACTCCGGCGCTCGTCCCTCCGACTCCCGCGCTCGCGCTCGCCGCGCGCGCTTCGTACTCGACGTCGTGTGTAAATCGAACGCGCATCTCCTCGTTCGCGCGATACGTCCCTTCGCTCACCGTCTCCACCGCGCGCGCGAACGACGACGACGACGACGCCGAGACGACGACCGCGCGCTCGACCACCGTCACCACCACGGTCACGACGACCAAAGTCACCAAAGTCACCGTCCACGCCGTCGTCTTCACCGCGCGTCGGGCGTCGATTCGACTCCTCATCCTCGTCGTCCCATCCGTCGTCGTCCCATCCGTCGTCATCACCGGTCGTCCCACCGCACCGAGCGCGTCGTCGTCGACCGAACCGAACCGAACGCGTCCGTTCGTTCGTTCGCCACGTACGTCACCGCGCGTCGTCCACCGCGCGTCGTCCGTCACGTCGCGTCATCGCGCGAAAAGACATCGATCGTCCCACGAGTCGTGGGCGCGTGTGCTGGTGCAGAGGGATACGTCGAGCTGAATAGAGCGTGTACGTACTACAGTATGCAATTGTATTTTTATATCATTACAATAGACTTTCATAGATACTGAATACGTGTACGCGACACGAACCAAAGGTACGTCTTTTAGGTACGATTTCCACCCGCGTCCCCCCACGCACGTACTCTATTAACACAAAAATACGTAATAGACGTACGTACGTATAGACAAAAAAGTAAAAAAAAACACGCACTCAAATACTCAGACTTTCGATACGTACACGAAGACCACGAGTGCGAACGCACACGCATACCTGTCAGTCATCCATCGACGACGGTAAGCCGCGCGACGACGCGGTGTCGACGTCGCGGTGCCGCGCGAGAGCGGCGACGGACGACGCGTCTATCGAACGGACCTAGGGACGGACGGACTTAGGGACGGACCGAGGGTGGACGCGCGGACGCGCGCGCGTCATGCCCGTCGCGTCGCGGCGTCGGCGCGCGCCGTCCGCGTCGACGCGCGCGACGGAGACGGGCGTGACGCGCGCGCGACTCGGGGGAGATGGGTCGGCGTGCGCGAGGGGTGCGCGCGCGCGCGATGCGAGCGTCGACGACGACCACGGCGACGGTGAACGGTGGAGACGACCGATCGTGGACGATGCCCGCGGGCGAGGGGCGGCGGAGGGCGTGGGGGAGTCGACCGCGACCGCGCGCGGGGAGGCGCGGGCGGGACGACGAGGGAGGGGTTCGGGCGACGCCGGCGCGACGGATGAGGAGGACGAGGATGCGGAGGCGGCGCGTGGGACGACGAGAGGGGGCGTGAAAAGGAAACAGTGCGGAGGGAGGGATGGGTCGGTGGAGACCAAGGCGACGGTGAAGTCTCCGGGACGGGCGGAGACGCGCGTGTTGTTTGAGGATAGCGCGCGCGCCGAGTTGTTGACGTCGGGACGACAGGCGCGCGAGAGGTGTTCGACGCCGACGACGGTGTCGAGCGATGCGGCGACGATGACGACGTACGCGAGTGGGAGCTCTCAGAAGGGTAACAAGCTGATGCGGTTTTACATTGACGGGGATCGACGACGCGGGTCGACGTCGGCGCCCAAGCAAGCCAAGGCGACGGCGGATGGACATTTACAGTACGCGTTGCACGATCCTCTGACGTCCGAGTATAGAATCGTATCGCTCTTGGGAGAGGGTACGTTTGGTCGAGTGCTCGAGTGCTGGGACTTTGTCACGGAGAGTGTGTGCGCCATCAAGGTGATTCGCAACGTGAAAAAGTATAGGGACGCGTCCATGGTCGAGATTGAAGTCTTGAAGGCGCTCGTGGCTGCCGCTGAGTCGGGTGACGTTGAAAAACATCACTGCATTAGATTGAAACGCGCGTTCGAATATCAGGGACACGTGTGCATGGTGTTTGACAAGTACGGACCGAGCCTCTACGATTTGATGCGCGGAAACTCGTACAAGCCGTATCACCCCAGGGCGGTGCAACGCATCACGCACAAGCTCATCGAGGCTGTGAGATACGTGCACTCGCTCGGGATGGTGCACACCGATTTGAAGCCAGAGAACGTGCTACTCGTTTCCAACACGCTCGTATACAGTGATGAGTACACGATTCCGCAAGATTTCTCCATTCGTCTGATTGATTTCGGAAGCACGACATTCATCAATAGACACCACAGCGCTGTCGTGTCTACTCGGCATTATCGCGCGCCGGAGATCATCCTAGGATTGGGCTGGTCGTATTCGTGCGATATGTGGTCGATCGGGTGCGTGATTATCGAACTGTTGACGGGGGAAGCTCTGTTCCAAACGCACGACAACGTCGAACATCTCAAGATGATGCAACGCGCGCTCCAACTCGGCGGATTTCCTCGGAGCATGATCATGGGCATGGATGAAAAAGTTCGCACTTTTTTCTTTGATAAAAAGTGCTCGGTGAAATGGCCGAACGCGACGACGGATCATGAATCGATCACCGCGCTCAATAAGACTGGCGTCGTTGAATTCATGGTGTGCAGACACATTCCCGCCGTCAAACCGAGAAAAGCCTTTCTCAGCTTGCTGTCTCAGCTGATGAAGATGGACCCCAAGACACGAATCAGCGCAGAGGCGGCGGTTTACCATCGATTCTTCCTGGAAGACGTCGATCCACCGCCGAAGTCGAAGAAGTGAGGCTGCCCTTCACGAGCAAAGCGAGGATGCGCGGAAACGCTCCCCCCCTCACTTTCGCTCGCGCGCCAGAACGCTCGCGCAACATTACTAACGCTCGCACGCCCATCCATGGGACTCATGGTACTACCTTTCCGGCTCGCATGTAGCAAACTTGTAAAGTACGCAGGACTATGCAGCAGCATCGTTTGGTGAAAATCTTTCTTCGTGTATTTATTATTATTCGTGTACAAGCGCTAAACAAATCGCTATCGACGATTTCGGGTTCACCCTTCACCTCCTCCGCGTGATTGGTTTTACCACTCTTGTCCTTCCACACGTTCGCCTTTTAGTCGAACGAGTCCGCGGTGAAATATCCACGAGCCGTGGAATCTTCTTCGGGTCGCTGTCCGGTTCATCCTGGGAGACCTCCTCCTCGACGACCTTCTCAGCGGCTTCGTCGCCCGCGCTCTCGTCCGTGGGTTCCACGCCGTCATCCTGTTTCGCCTCTTCCCGAAAAACACGCACGGGTCGAGGATGAACGTGGTGGTGACGAACATGGATGCCATGGACGCGGACGCCCTCGCCGGGAGGGCGCAAATTCTTAGCCACTCGTTTCCACGAGACCGGCAAGCCCGAGAGGAGAGAACAGTTGCATTACGAATATAACGACCCGAAAATCATCATCGAGGAATATCTCGGGGACGTGGACGATTTAAAATACCACGCTAATCATAGTCGTCCTCGTCCTGACCCACGTCGTCCGCAGTCGCGGCGAGCGATCCGGCGAAAGGAGCGTCGAGAGACCCCGCGAGAGTACCGGTACCATCTAAACTCGCCATCGGAGCTTCCTTCTTTACCTTTGCGCTTCGACGTTTCGTCGGCTCTTCGTCAGATTCGTCGTCGTCGCCGTCCGTGTATCTCTTTCTCACAACGCGACCAGACCTCGATCTCGTCGTCTCTCTCGCTGGAACGATCTCATCCGGATCAAACTCTTCGTCCGTCTCGCTCATCTCGTCCACGAAATCCTCCTCATCATCGATAAAATCGTCGTCCTCGGTCTTCTTTTTCTTCTTTGTCGTCTTCGTCTTCTTCGCCGCCGCCTTCGGCTTTGCCCTCGGTTTCGCCTTCACCGTCTTCGGTTCCGCGTCCAGAGACCCACCGGTGAGATCACCCAAATTCCCAAGATCCCCATCGTTCCCTCCACGCTTCTTCCCTCGCTTTCCCGACTCCTTCCCACCGTCCTCCTCTCTCGCCTTGAGCTCCGCCTCGAGCGTCGCGAGATCGGGCGGCGGCGGCAGATCAGCCGCCGACTCCACGATGTCGCTCAAAAAATCAAACGCCTCGGGCACCATCCCGACCGCCCCTTTTAAATGCGATCCAGTCACCGTCTTCGCGCCGTGCAGCGTCGCGACGTCCGCGCACACGCGCACCAACTGCGCGACGAATAATTCCAGCGCCTTGGACATGACCACGGGCGCGGGACCGGCGATCTTTCCAACGTCCTCGTCGCGCTGCATCATGCGCTTGATGCGCGCGGCGAGCGGGTTGGAGGACTTTTTCGGCGGCATCGTCGCGGCGCGTCGGCGTCGACGACGGTGGCCGCGCGGTGGATGATCGATCGTTTGTGACGCGCGGCATTCATCGTCGCGACGAGTCGTGGGAACGAATGCGCGCGACGATGACGCGCTCGACGGTGGTGGCTGGAAGCGCGTCATCGTCGGGCGTCGTGACGCGACCGCGACCGCGCGCGCGACGCGCTCGGGGTGGGTGCGCGCGCGCGATGCGCGAGACGGCGACGGCGGCGGCGGCGGACGAGGAGGAATCGATGTCGATGCGGGTGGAGATTGCGGAAAAGCCCGAACATTGGCGCGCGATCGATGGGTTTTTATCGAGCGAACGGGCGAATGAGTTGCGAGGGGTGTTTGACGCGCGGATGGAGGACCCATTGCGCGTGGATCCGGAGCGATTCGTGTGGGATTATTGGCACGTGCCGAATCAGTACACGCTCTTGCGAACGCCGGCGGAGGACTATTTCGGAGAGACGCTGTATCGTGAGCTCGAGGACGCGCTGTTGGCGTACGGGAAAAATGAGTTGGGGTGTTCGTCCATCACGCCGGTGTGGATGTCGTGTTACGTGCACGGGATGCGACAGGAATTGCACGCCGACGTGCCGCACGGGCCGTTCGCATTTGTGTTTAGCCTGACGGCAAACGAGGACGGAAAGTTTCAGTTTCGCGGTGGTGAGACGCAAATAATGCGCCCGGAGCGTTTAAATTATTGGAAGAATTTTGATTCGGGTCAAATCATCGAGCGAGGACAAATCATGGAAACGATCGCGCCCGACTTTAATAGACTGGTGGTGTTCGATCCGAGACTGCCTCACGGCGTGACGGAGGTTTTCGGGACGCAAGATCCGAGGCACGGTCGTCTCGTCTTGCACGGGTGGTTTAAAGATCCCGAGCCGTCGTTCACGGGCGCGCTGACGGAGGAAGACGCGTCTGAAACGCTCGAAGTCGCGCTCGCGGCATTGTACGCGCGTCTCGTCGAGCTCCCCCGCGCGAGCGGCGTCGTCTGCGCCGCCATCACCATCGCCCGCGACGGCGCCGTCACCAATCTTCGATGGACGTGCGACACCCTCACCCCGATTCCACTCCCGGAGCTCCCGAGCGAGACGGAGATACGAGACGCCATCATGCTCGACATCGCCGAGGCGCTCTTGGAGCTCAAATTTCCCGAGAGCTACGGAGAATCCGTCATCACGCTCCCCTTTTGTTTCGAGTAACCGCATACAGTAGCGTAGGTAGAACAGTGTACATTGTCCATTCCTTTCTTTTTCACCTCTCTCGAGCGTCGGCGCTCGTCCCCGTGTCGTCGGTCAGTCGGTCGGTTGGTAGTTACCGCCGCGCCGTCGTTTCGGCTCGCCATCCCGCGCCTCGGCATGGCCGTCGCCGACGTCGCGGGCGGCGGCGAAGACACCATCGTGGACGTTCACGCGTACGCGCTCCCCGACGCGCGCGTCGTCGACGTCGTCACGCTGCGCCCGCGACGTTGGCCCGAGGAAACCTCGACGGCGGAACGCGATGAGACCGGTCGCGTCGCCTGGCGCGCGCTCCCGACGCTGTGCGCGTACCTCGCGTCGAGCGCGGGTCAGAGACTCGTTCGCGAGAGGCGACGCGTGCTCGAGCTCGGCGCCGGGTTGGGAACGCCGGGGTTGTTGTGTTGGCGCTCGGGAGCGGCTCTCGAGACGACGACGACGGATGGGAACAAAGAGGTGGTGGACGATCTGAAACGGTCGATAGAGATGAATCGGGCGCGTGTGGGGGATGCATTAGACGCGCTCGGTTCGATCGAGGCGAGAGAACTGGCGTGGGGGTCGAAGATGGGTGGAGCCGGGAGAGCGAGCGGGAGAGCGAGCGCGCCGCTCGTCATCGCGAGCGACGTCGTGTACAGCGAGCGTTCGGCGCGAGAGGTGCTGGAGTGCGTCGACGGGATGTTAGAGGAGGGTGGAATATTTCTTTTGGGGTACGTATCGCGTTGGTGGTACGTGGACAGGGCGCTTCACGAGGCGTTGACGGATGGCGGGTGGTCGACGACGGCGGCGCGCGTGGCGAATTTCGACGAAATCTGCAAATCCGAGACGCTTCAGGATCGACCGTGTTTGCTCATCATCGAGCGTGGACGTCCGGAGATGACCGATCGCACGATACGCGCGGAAGAACCTTCGTCGAGCGCGAATCGCGAGTGGTTCGATGAGACCGACGGAAGATTTTTGATAACGCCGATGGATGCGCTCACCGAGAGCTTTGACGTCGATTTGCGCGAGGCGATCGACACGCACGGCCATCGCGTCATCAGTCTGGAGATCAACGGGAAAGGTCCGTTTAGAATAGAGAACGCAACGCTGCGCGTGACGTTGGACGCTTTCGCGACGCGCGTCTCGGAGATGAAACTCTCGGCGTTGAAAATATCTCACTGTTGGCTCGACACCGACGGCTGGCGCGAGGTCGGAAACTTTCTCGCCGCCGCAAAGACAATTCAAACGCTCGAGATTCACGACGAAGACATCGATGGCGACTCTGTTCACGCCATGGTGAGCGAGGACGCGCGATGGACGCTTGATTTGAAACGATTAAGTTTCAGCAGGTGCGAACGCTTCAAGACGTCGGCGGCTCGCGCTCTTCGGTCGGCGTGGTTTCCCTCCGGCGCTTCGAATCTCGAATCTTTCGAGATTTCGTACTGCGCCGTCGAAGACGAGGGCGTGAGCGCGCTCTGTGAGATGCATTTGGAAGGCGTTCGTCGGTTACGGTTCGCGAACGTCGAAATGTCCATGCTCGGCGCCGCCGACGTGTCGAGGATGCTCGGCTCGTGTAGATATTTACGGGAGCTCGATGTGAGCGGTAACGATGAGTTCGGCGCCTTCGGCGCCGCCGAGCTCGCAGATTTCTTGGGAAATATCGGCGAGACGCTCGACACGCTGGATTTACGAGGATGTAACCTCGGCGATAATGGGTTGACGTGGCTGTGCGAAGCGCCTCTCGGCTTGCGCGCCGCGCCTCGACTCGAGACGCTCCGTCTGGGATCGAACGGCATCGGCGACGACTCCATGGAAGCCCTGGCGACGTTGCTTCGTCACCCATCACTCCGCGCGCTCCAACACCTCGATTTATCCAACAACTCCATCTCCTGGCGCGGCGCGTACGACCTCACCGACGCGTGGTCCCCAGACTTCGCAGCGCTCGGCGGCCCATCGCTGCGAAGTCTCTCCCTCAGAGGAAACCCCATCGGCGACGACGGCGTCGACGCCATCACCGACGTCATCGATTCCGACATCGACGCCAATGCCTTTCTCGCCCTCGAATCCCTCGATCTCACCCACTGCGACCTCGCGTCGCCGCCCCTCGCGCTCGTCGAGGCGCTCGCGTCTCCCGCGCGCGTCGCCGCCGCCGCCGCCCGCGTCCTCCTCTCCGTCTCAACGCCGAGATCGAACGAAATCCTAAACGAAAGCGTCCCCGTAGATCCCTGGGACGATCTCGCCACTCGCTTTCCGTCGTCCTCCGTGTCGTTCAGGGTCGTCTCGTGAGCGTCTCGCGTCCTAGTCAGCGTTGCAGTCAACACCCCCCCCCATCTCTCCCCGAGCTGTATTGGGTGTTCACGCCGCGATCGTCGACGAAGGCGTCACCTCTCGGCACTCGCTCTCGACGTACGCAGCTCGAAGAAAGCATGCCTCGACGATCTTCCGTCACCGCGACGACCGCGCTCGCGGTCGGCGCCATCGCGTGCGCGCTCCCGGGCGCGCTCGCGGGTTCGAACGCGCCGCAAGCATTTCCGCGCGATTGCATCAAGGAAGCCACGCTCGGCAAGTGTGTCGCCGGCGATAAGATTTTCGGCGATAAGCCGGATCCGAAGTTCATCGACGCGATGAAAGATCTCTTGTCCCACCCGTTGATGAGCGGTCCGGACGACGCGGCGACGCTCAGCGGTTTGTCAAATTTCGCCAAGAAAGCCAAGAAGCAAGCCGCGAAGGTCAAGGTTGACAAAAAGTTGAAGAAAGCCGCGGAAAAAGCCAAGAAGGTTGCCGACGCTCTGAAGGGCGACTCCGACAAAAAGCAAAAGGAGACCGATGAAGTGGAAAAGGCTGTGAAGACGGCTGAAGACGCGGTAGAGGCGGCGAAGAAGAAGCTCGAAGACGCCATGAAGAAGGGAGACGCCAAAGCAATCAAGAAGGCGAAGGGCGCGCTTGACGGATTGAAGGGTAAGGCTGATATCCAGAAGAAGAAATTCAAAGGTTTCAAAGAGGCCGCGCAGAAGGCTGCCAAGGCCGCACAGAAGGCTATTGAAGACGCGAAGAAGTCTCAGGACACCGCGCTGGCTGAAGGCGAAATCCCCGGGGATATGTACACTGAAGGCGAAATCCCCGGGGATATGTACACCCCCGGGGACTCGGAGAAGTTGTCCATCTTGAAGTCTGCCTTACAAGGTTGCGACGTGTCTACGATTGCGCAGTGCATGACGGATTCCAACGCCCCGGAAGCTCAAGCTAAGGGCAAGGAGATCAAGAACATGATCTCAGGTTCGAAGTGGAAATCTATTGATGTGGCGTGCTCCTACAAGAGCTTGACTGGCAAGCCGTCCTGCGAGGATCTGTTGAAAAACAAACCGAAGTTGACGATTCCCCGTCGCGCGCGACTCGGTGCGGAGCAAGCTCAAGGCCAAACTGGCGCGGCTTACGTTGCCGTCATCGCGTCTGTCGCCGCTTTCGCTGGATACACCGTGTATCAACGTCGTCAACAGGACGAGCCCTTGCCTACGTACGAAGGCTACGGTGCCATGTAAGCGTCGGTGGTTTTTTCAAATGATCAGGACAAACTACGTCGTTCGGCTGCCACTTACACAATAACAACAATAACAAGTGACGATGAAAAGATTGATAACGTAATCCTGAAACGTTGCTTTCGTTGATGCTTGCAGTTTTTACTTGGAGCAGACATTTTTTGTCTGCTGCTCCCGTTTGCAGCTTTTTTTTGTTATCAATATACAGTACCACTTTATATCATGACGCATCTTGCGTCGTTCCCACACAATCGAGCGACATAGAAATGACGAGCGACGAGGTCGGACGAAGGACCAGTGAGGACTCACTGAATAACGGTTTCGACGAAGATGCGATACGCCAGGTGCGTCTTCGCCGCGCGAACTTATCGAGCTCGTGCCGAGCTATATTAGGAACTCGTTCCCGTACAGTCGAGTCATACGCGCATTGACCGGCGAATCTTCTGCTTTCCTGGATAGATAATCGAATCACTACCTCCAGATGATTCCTCGGACGCGTGCGCTAAGAAACTCCAAGAAGAATGTGAGAAGGTGAGGGTCTCTCTCGCCGAGTCTCGAGCTCGAGAAGAGGCTTTGATTGCCAAGTGCTCCGCACTCGCTGCAGAATGCCGAGGACAGGCGAGAAAGATGATGACCTCGCTCGATTTGTCGAAACAAGATCACGCGACAATCGACGCTTTGAAGTTAGAGCTCGAAAATTCTTGGGCGACGATAGATGAATTGCACGAGAGCGAGTTGGCGAGTGAACAAGAGGCGAGCGAGTTGAGATTGGAAATAGAGCGCTTGACTCGGGATGACGATCGAACGGCGACGCATGAACGGAGCTCTACGGATGGAACCGATACCGGAGGCCCCTCTGCTTTTCAACGTACGAGCGCGCGCCGAGTGGACACTCGCGAGATGCAGAAGATACTGAGTGCCAAGGAAAGTCTCACTGCTGAACGAGATGAGCTCCTCGAGCAAACGGTGAAGCTCCGAGAGGATATCAACAAGTTTGCTGAGAGGACGCGACGAGCCGAGATGTCCAAGCTTGATTTGGACCTCGAATTGCAAAAGGTCCGCGACGCGATGCACGCGAGCGCGATGGAGGTCGGGCGCGAAAAACGGGCCAAGGAACGTCTTGAGCAAGAAACGATGGAGGTGAATGAGCGTTCTCGACAACGCGAGGAAGAAATCAAAGAGTACAAAGTAAAAATGACCAAGGCTGAGGAGATGATACAGAAATTAGAAAAAGAAACCAATACGCAACACCGCCGCGCGGAAGCGATTCAAAAGGAATTGAATTTACTCGCAAGCAAGTCTGACAAGCTTCATCGTAAACTCGACCAGATGAGAGCGAAAAACAAGAGCGCCGAAGACGTGAACACGGCCAAGATGCACGAGATACGGGCGTTGAACGTTGAGATTAAAAATTACGAACGCGAAAATGATAAACTATCGAAGAGGTCATCGCAACTGGAAGCTAAACTACGCGTTGCAGAGCAGTCAAAGTTGCACGCAGACGACGCAAAGGATTCGCTGAAACAAGAGGTTCAAATGTTGGAACAAAAGTTGGAGCGACAGAGAAGAGATTTAGAGAACGAGCAGCGACGAAGGAATGATTTACTTCGAGAGCGCGACGTGCTCCTGAAGACGACGACGCAGGCACAAAACGCCACCAGTCACCAACAAGACTTACTCCGCATTCACAAGTCGCAGCGACAAACGTTGGAAAACGAGCTCAAGAGTTTCAAGGTTGACGCCGACAAGCAAGACTTGAAAATTAAACAGCTCGACCAAGAGCGAGCAAAGCTGTCAATGGATGTTAAAAACGCCGCGTCGCTGCAAGAAAAATACGAGCACGACATCGATGAACGAGAATCTCGCATCGCTGACCTTCAGAAGGAGTTGCGAGAGGCTGAAACCGAAATCAAACGCATCGAAAAAGCGTACGACGCGATTCGCGCCGATCGTAATACTCAGTCAAAGTTTCTCGTGGATGCGCAATCGAAAATCGCGGATATTCAACACGCGTGCGCGATGAAGACGTCTAAAATAGACGCATTGCAGGAAGAGATTCGAGCGAAAGAATCCATCATCGCGAGCGAACGTTTTGAACACCGTAAACTGGATCGGGAACACGAAGCGCTGACGAGACACGGCGACAGGCTGCATTCGACGCTTCGAGAGACGCAAGACGCGCTCAAAAACGCAACCGACGAGACAAAAACGTTACAAACGTCTGTGTTGTCCCTACGCGATCACTGCGCGGCGCACAGAAAACAGATCGACGACGTCAATCGAGATCGTGACGTGCTCAACGCGCAACTCACCCAACGCAATCAAGAGTGCACGCTGCTCTACGAAAAGGTGAAAATTCAGCAGAGAATTCTCAATCAGAGTCAGACTGAGTACAAGGAGCGCGTTCACGAGATTAAGATGTTGAAACTTCGTTTGGCGTCCCACGCGCGTGAGCTTGCGTCGCTTCGAGAAGCCGCCGCGAGCATCGACGCGCTCAAGCAAGAGGTGCAAGCGCTCGATCTCGAGCTCATTCACGAGCGCACCAAGGTGAAAGCGCTGAGTGAAGAGCTCGAAACGCCCATGAACGTGCACCGTTGGCGACAACTCAAAGGAAGCGATCCGAACATGTACGAATTGCTACAAAAAGTGCGAGTGTTGCAGCGTCGACTCATCACCAAGACAGAGGAAGTCGCCGCCAAGGAGATTCTTCTCGACGAGAAGAGCAAAGTGCTCACGGAACTTCGCGTCGTGCTCTCGCGTCAACCCGGTCCCGGCGCGTTCGAGGAGTTACGCGAGACGCACGCACAGATTAAAGATAAATCGCGTCAAATCAAAGGCTTACAGAGCGAGTTGAAGATGTTCATCGCGCACCGAGACGCGTACACGCACGAACTCGGCGCGCTCCACGAAGAGTTGACCGCCTTGAGGAGGAAAAAGTCTGAGAGCGAGTCGGCGGCGAAAAGGGGTTCGACGTCCCCTCGCACCGTCGTTGTTGCGTCCGCGTGACGCGCGCGCGTGCACGAGTCGTCGTCTCGTCTCGTAGTCATCGTCGTATGTACAGCACTGGGACTTTTTTGACATTACAGACACAACTAAGCAAATTCTCTACTTGGCCTCGAGCGCGGCCACCATGGCGCTGCACACGTCGATACCGATTTGTGCTTGCGCCTTTTCGTAGTCATCCTTCGCGCTCGCAAATTTACTCTGATGTTCCGCCAATCCCTTGCGCACCGCGTCGCCGTCGAGATGGTCCACAGGCACCGCCTCCACCGCGCAGATATCCGCCGTCGAGTCGGCGTGTACAAAGGCGAACCCACTGCTCACGAAATACTTCTTCACATCCTTATCGTTCACGTGCACGCTCACGACACCCGGTCTGAGTTGCGACACCGTCGGCACGTGGCCCGGAAGAATGCCGAAGTCGCCCGTCGTCGCCGGCACGAGCACCATGTCAACCTAGTTGGTAGTGACGCGATCCCGGGTCAGTCGCGTTCCCCTCACGCTCGACGCGACGCGAGACGATCTCGACGCGCGGACGCGGTGCGAACGCGCGATACAAAATGAATCGCATCGATCGCGAGACTCTGTGTGCGCGAAGACGACTCGCGCGCGTCGCGGGTGACGAATGAATGCGTTCACAACCGCGAACCCCGGTCGCGATCGAGCGCCGCGATCCGAGGTTTCGATCGACGATGTGCGCGCGCGCGTACCTCTTCACCGTCGTGCGGCGCCTCGTGCGGCAAGTAAAAATTCAATCGCAGCTTTTCCGGCGTTCCCGCGGTCGTCTCTCGCATCGCAGGCGCGGCGGCGAAGCTCGACGTGGTGGACGGCGCCTCCATGGATGGACTCGTCTTCGCGGCTTCAAACTTTTCCATAAAGGCGTCGATGGAGGCTTGCGACGCGGTGGTGGAGAAGGGACGCGCGCGGGAGACGACGGAGGAGGATCGGCTCGCGGCGCGCGCGAGGGCGCGCAGGGTGGAGGCCATGGGCGTCGGTCGGTGTGTGCGGGACGGTCGCGCGCGCGCGCCAGCCCCAGTCGTGCGCGGCTGGCCATGTGTGTCTGTATAGACATTTTGGTTATTTTATACGATATTTCCGGGGAGATTTATAGTTTTATGTCTATCGGGCGCATTTCGATGCATTCCAACACGAGTGAAGTGACGTCGTCGTCATCGTTCGTCGCGGTCGGTCGGTCGGTCGGTCGAGCGTTGTCGCGTCTTCGCGTCGTCGCGTCTTCGCGTCTTCGCGTCGTCGCGTCGCGCATGCCCGCGCTCACGGGTGCCATGGAGGATGTCTCCGAAGCGGCGACCGCATTCCTCACGGCGTTGGATACCTCGCTCGCGCGCGCGTGGCGCGAGGAGGATCGCGCGTGGAGGAAAGAGGATCGACAGTGGCGTCGCGAGGACATGGAGTTTCGAGTCGAGGAGCGGGATTGGTGGCATCTGGAGCACATGCACCGGGAAGAGAATCGCAAGTGGCGTCGACAGGATGTCGAGCAGCGAGTGCTGGAAAACGCGAGATGGATTTGGAATCGATACGTAGAGAAGAATAGAAGAGACGTCGAGGAGAAAGGGGAACAGCTAAGAACGACGAGTAATCTCAGCGCGCTCATCGCGGGTTTCGTCGTGGTGGCATTGGTAGAATTTCAGTTTAGCGAACCGGCGGAGGTGCCGCGACAGAGCGAGGCGCTCATCGGAGCGTACGCGGCGGCGACGACGTGCACCGTCATCTTGATGTTGAATTCGATGGTGTTGTGTTCGTTCATGCTGAGTAATATATTGAGGAACGGTAAGACGTACGTGAGTGAGGATGAGGAGGCGGAATTTTTATACGCCTGTCGGAGATTCGCGTTGGGGTACGCGCCGGGGGATACGCCGCCAATACCCAAACGCTCGTTTGAACGGTACTGGGAGACGCGATGCGAGGCGGATTGGAGGAAAGCGTTTCGAATGTTCACGTACGGGGTGCCGATGTTTCTCACGACGCTCACGCTGAGCGCGTGGTTAAAGTTTTGGTACTCGCTCGCCGCGCGACTCATCGTCACCTTGGTCGCCGTCTTGGGCGTCGCCATTTGGTTCCAAACGCAGCGCACGTGGGGCGCGCACCTCGTGAAGAGGAGCAAACGATTATTCTCAAAATCGTCCCATCTCCCACCCGAGGGTCTGCCCTTCGATTGGCACGCGCGACCGAGACACCCGACGGAGGAGGCGACGGCGACGTCTGAAAACGAGCTCAAATCCAGCCGAGACATCGGCGAGGAAGATACCCTCTCCTACGCGTCTCTCAACGACGACGCGTCGCCCGCGCGATGCGACACCACCACCTACGACGTCATGAACGACGACCCCGACCGCCCGAGTCTCCGATCCATCGCCATCGACACCGTGTCCCAACAATTTTCCCTTCGTGAGAAGAATTTTCTCAAGGATTCGTCGCCGCGCGTCGTCGACGCCGCGCG
>Ga0181576_10000246_pt1 | contig 37832 bp, 40 predicted proteins | sample 101ome_22_FD_132464 | JGI IMG/M metagenome (GOLD analysis project Ga0181576, IMG submission 132464) | Coastal salt marsh microbial communities from the Groves Creek Marsh, Skidaway Island, Georgia - 101412BT metaG (megahit assembly) | ecosystem: Environmental > Aquatic > Marine > Intertidal... | reverse complement strand
TTTGCCGATGCCTCCACAGGAGCGCATTCTCCCGCGCTCGTCCGGCAAGGGCAAATCTCCGAATTGATCAATGCCAAACCCAAGGCACGCCGGCGGATCCTCGAAGAGGCCGCCGGCATCTCGGGCCTGTACCAGCGCCGGCACGAAGCCGAACTGAAGCTCAAAGGCGCAGAGCAAAACCTCGCCCGCGTCGATGACGTGATCGAACAGCTTGCCAACCAGCTCCAGCAACTCGCCCGTCAGGCGCGTCAGGCCGCCCGCTACCGCGAAATCGGCGACAAACTCCGCATTGCGGAAGGTCTGCTGCTCTATCGTCGCTGGAAAGAAGCCGAAGAATCCCGCCTCGTGGCCGTATCGCAGTTGCAGGAACGCACCGTCGCCGCCTCCCGCGCCGAATCTGAGGCCCGCGCCGCCACCAAATTCCGCACCACCTGCGAAGAGGCTCTGCCGCCATTGCGCGAAGAAGAGGCCATCGCCGGTGCCGTGCTCCAGCGCTTGCAGGTGCAGCGTGATTCTCTGGCCGAGCAGGAAACCCGCGCGCTCGACACGATCGAGACGCTCAAATCCCGTATCGAGCAGCTTGCCCGCGATATCGACCGCGAAGCAGGCCTCAACCGTGACGCAGGCGAAACGATTGAACGGCTCGAATGGGAAGCCCGCGAGATCGCCAAAGCCAGCGAGGGTCACAATGACCGCCTCGCCGCCGCGCAAAGCGCCGCGCATGACGCAGCCGGCATCTTGCAAGAGCGCGAAACCGATCTTTCGCAACTCACAGAGGATGTCGCCCGCCTTGCAGCCCGCCATCAGTCTGCCCAGCGCTTCCTCGACGACAGCCGCACCACTCTGAACAAGGCTGAATCCTCTGCCGAAAAAGCAAAAGCCGCAATGCGCGACGCTGAAACCGCAGTTGCCAAGGCCGAGCAGGATTTCAGCACCGCCCAACAAGCCGATGCCGAAGCCGCCCGCCGCGCCGAGGAAGCAGACGCCGCCCTCACCGCAGCCGACGAAGCCCGAGCCGCAGCGCAGGACCGCGAAGTCGATGCCCGCGCCGCCCGCTCCGATGCCGAAGGTGAGGCCAACGCCCTCCGCGCCGAGGTCAACGCGCTGGCAAGGCTTGTCGAGCGCGATACCGCCGAAGGCGGGCAGGTGCTTGATCTCTTGCAGGTCAAAAGCGGCTTCGAAAAGGCCCTTGGTGCGGCTCTCGCCGATGACCTTCGCGCGCCGGTTCTCGGCGGCGAGGGTATCAAATCCGGCTGGGCCACGCTTGCCGGATACACAACCCCACCCGCACTGCCCGAAGGTGTGCAAGCGCTGACGAATTTCGTCACCGTGCCAGAGGTTTTGATCCGCCGCATGGGGCAGATCGGCCTCGTAGATCCCGCAGATGGCCCACGCTTGCAAGAGGCCCTCCAGCCCGGTCAGCGCCTTGTCAGTCTCGAAGGCGATCTCTGGCGCTGGGATGGCTTCCGCGCCGCCGCGGAGGATGCCCCCTCCGCCGCCGCCCTGCGCCTCCAGCAGCTTAATCGCCTCGTCGAGTTGAAGCGCGACCTTGAGGAGGCCAACGCCAAGGCCATCGGCGCCGCACAAGCGCATGACATTCTGACCGCTGAACTGACCCGCCTGACCGAAGCTGACCGCGCCGCCCGCGAGGCCCGCCGCGAAGCTGACCGTCTCGTGGCCGAAGCCGCCCGCGCCCTCTCCCGCGCGGAAGCCGACCGCAATCTGGCGCAAGGCAAGCTGGAGAATTCCGGCCTCGCCTTCAAACGCCACGAAGAAGAGGCCATCGCCGCACGGAAATCGCTTGCCGAAGCGGAGCGCGGGCAACGCGAGCTTGCCTCCCTCGAAGACGCCCGCGCCGCCGTCGAAGACATCAAGATGACCGTCGAAGCCGCGCGTATGACGATGATGGCAAAGCGCTCCGCCCATGACGAGGTCCGCCGCGAAGGCGAAAGCCGCCTACGCCGGTCACAAGAGATCACCAAGGAAATTTCCGGCTGGAAGCACCGCTTAGAGACGGCCTCCAAGCGCTCCGCCGAGCTTTCCGAGCGCAAGGTCACCTCCGAAGCGGAGCTGAAAGAGGCCACGACCGCCCCCGCTGAAATCGCAGCCAAGCGTGCCGAACTGGCCGACACGATCGACGAGGCCGAAGCCCGCCGCAAAGCCGCCGCCGACAAGCTTGCTGAAGCTGAGAACGCCCTCCGCGATGCCCAAGTGGCCGAGCGCGACGCCGAGCGTCTCGCGTCAGAGGCCCGCGAAGCCCGCGCCCGCGCCGAGGCCCGCAACGACGCCGCCCGCGAAACCGTCGCCTATGCCGCCGAGCGGATCATGGAGGCACAAGAGGTCACGCCGGACAAGCTCCTCGAAAGCCTCGACACCGACCCAGATAAGATGCCCCCTTCCGAGGAGATCGAAGCACAGGTCAACGCCTACAAACGCCAGCGCGATGCCCTCGGTGCGGTGAATTTGCGGGCCGAGGAAGACGCCAAGGAAGTGCAGGAAGAGCACGATACCCTCCTCGGCGAAAAAACCGATCTCGAAGAGGCAATCAAAGCGCTCCGCACCGGCATCGCCAGCCTCAACCGCGAAGGCCGCGAACGCCTGCTAACCGCTTTCGAGCAGGTGAACGAAAGCTTCGGCCTGCTCTTCACCCACCTCTTCGGCGGTGGTGAGGCCAAGCTTGTCATGGTCGAGAGCGAAGACCCCCTCGACGCCGGATTGGAGATCATGTGCCAACCGCCCGGCAAGAAACTCTCGACCCTGTCGCTCCTGTCAGGCGGCGAGCAAACGCTTACCGCACTGGCGCTGATCTTCGCCGTGTTCCTCGCCAACCCCGCACCAATCTGCGTGCTCGACGAGGTCGACGCCCCGCTGGATGACGCCAATGTCGGCCGCTTCTGCGACCTGTTGGATGAAATGACCCGCCGCACCGAAACCCGTTTCCTCATCATCACCCACCATGCAGTAACGATGAGCCGGATGGACCGTCTCTTCGGCGTCACGATGGGCGAACAAGGCGTCAGCCAGCTCGTCTCCGTTGACCTCAAGAAGGCCGAGGCATTGGTCGCCTGACCCCTCTTACAAACGGTCCAACAGCGCCCTCGTTGGCCATGCATCCGCTGGCAACCCCAGCCGCGCCTGCTCCGCCTGCACCGCCCGCCGCGTTCCGGCACCGAGGATCCCGTCGATTCCGCCCACATCATGCCCACGAGCCTGCAACTTGCGCTGAAGCTCCTGCATGTCTGGCCCGCTCAAGCCCGGATCAGGATTGCCGGCATCATAAACAGGCGCTCCGCTCAGCCGCGTCGCAAAATAGGCCGCCGTGGTCACATAGACCATCGACTGGTTCCACTCGAAATAAACATTGAAGTTCGGATAGGCGAGGAAGGCCGGCCCCTCATGCCCCATCGGCAATAGGACAGAGGCCTGAAGATTACCCGCACCCAGCGCGCCGTTCCGCGCCCGCACCCCAAGCCGCGCCCATTCCGCAACGCGCTTCGTCGTCTCGGTTCCCGTCTCGCGCCAGTCCAGCCCCTCGGGAACCACAACCTCTTGCAGCCAAGGCTCCCCCGCGCGCCAGCCAAGCCCGCTCAACATCCGCGCACCAGAGGCCAGCGCATCCGGCGCCGATCCCTTCGGGTCCACATGCCCGTCGCCATCGGCATCCACACCGCTTTCGAGAATATCACCGGGTAACATCTGCACCTGCCCGATCTCACCAGCCCATGCGCCGGTTGTTCCGTTCGGGTCAAAATCTCCGCGCTTGTAAAGCTCCAGCGCCGAAAATACCTGCGGCCGGAACAGCTCCGGCCTACGGCAGTCATGTGCCAGCGTCACCAATGCATCACGGGTGTTGATGTCCCCCTGAAACGCGCCGAAATCTGTCTCAAACGCCCAGAACGCTAGCAATACCCAACGCGACACGCCATATTGCCGCTCGATCGCGTCAAACAACGCGTCATAGCGCTGCGCATTCTCCGCGCCCTTCTGCAAACGATATTGCGAGATAAGCGACTGCGAAAAATCAATGAAATCCTTCTGGAAAATCCCCTGCCGCCGGTCACTCGCCAGCACCGATTGGTTCTGAGAAACGCCGTCGAAAAACCCATTCACAACCGCCGCCGAATAGCCCGACGCCCGCGCCTCCGCCTTCAGTTCTGCAACAAAACTACCGAAATTGCCGCCACAGCCCTGCGCCATCGCCGCAGATGTCCAGAGACTTACACCAATAACCGCTGCCAACCGCATACCCGCCTCCCGCTTATTTTGAACAGGAGCCTATCACCGGCGCGAAACGGTTCAACCCTGCATCAGAATAGCGCCATCAGCCCCACCAGCACCGCCACCAAGAGCCAGACCCGCCACAGCAGCCGAACAGCGACGATGATCTCGCCCGCGCCAATCACCCGCTTGCCTTCAGGGTTCACAAACGGGTCATCGCTCAAGCTGCCGTGATAGCTGCGCGGTCCCGCCAGCGCGACGTTCAATCCCCGCGCAAATGCCGCCTCCGGCCAGCCCGCATTGGGCGAGCGGTGCCGCCGCGCGTCGGCCGTGATGTCTGCCCAGCGCCCTTTACCAGTGACCACCAGTATCAGCAGCGCCGTGATCCGCGCAGGCACCCAGTTCAACAAGTCATCAAACCGTGCCGCCGCCCAGCCAAAATCTTCATGCCGCGGCGTGCGGTATCCCACCATGCTATCCGCCGTGTTCACCGCTTTGCAGACGATCAATCCCGGCAATCCCCCGACGATGAACCAGAACAGCGGCGCGATCACCCCGTCGCTGAAGTTCTCCGCCGCGCTCTCAATCGCCGCTCGCGCAACCGCAGGCTCATCCATCTCTGCCGTGTCCCGCCCGACGATCCGCGCCACCATCATGCGCCCGTCACCGAGCGACACCCGCAGCGCATCCGCCACATCGCGCACATGGTCCGCCAAGGATCGCTGCGCCAGCAGGATCGCCCCGATAAGCACCACGCCCACTGGGCCGAGAAGCGCCTCTATGACCGCGCCAACCAGTGCACCCCCCACGACCAAGGCCGATAAAAGGCCCACACCCTTTGTGCGGCGCATCCCTCCGCTGTTAAAGCGCTTGTCAGCCCAGCCAATCATACGCCCGATCATCACCGCCGGATGCGGGAGTCGGTCCCAGACCCATTTTGGCTCGCCAAACAGCGCATCCAGAAGCATCGCCAACAAAACTGTCACAGCGCCGCCTCCAGCTGATCCCAGCCATCAGGGTGCGGCAAGCCAAGCCGCAACCAGCGCTCCGAATAGGGGAAGATGCGGCTCCACACCTGACCTTCGGCCAACCGAGCCTGCCAACGGGCCGCATCGCCCACATCGTAAAGGCGGAACAAATCCGTGCCGCCGACGACTAGCGCACCTTTTTCGGTGAGCAGCGCATCAAGCCGCGTGGCATCCTCCGCCAGCCGCGCGCGGGTGGCCTCGGCCCATGCGGTATCCTCCAGCGCCATTGCCCCGATCCGCAGCGCAGGACCGGATACCTGCCAAGGGCCGAGCATCTCGCGCAGCGGCGCAAGCGTCTCTTCGCGCCCGATGGCAAAGCCAAGCCGCAGGCCCGCCAGCCCCCAGAATTTGCCAAAACTTTTCAGGACAACGCGCCCCTCATCAGCCGCAAGCGCGATGAGGCTGTCCTCGGGGGTCAGATCGCAAAAGCTCTCGTCAATCACCGCGAAAGGCGCAGTGATCTCCTCCGCGCGCCAAATCCTTCCGTCGGGGTTGTTGGGATGCACCGCCACTTGCGCCGCACCTTCACCGGCCGTGCCGTTTGCGATCCGCCAGCCAGAGGCATCAAAAGCCGCCGCATGTTCGTTATAGGTCGGGGTCGCAATCGCTACCGTGGTCGCAGGCCGCAATGAGGGCAATCGCGCAATCAGCGCCGATGCCCCTGCCGCCGCGAGCACGCCCACGCCTTCTGGCACATTCCAAAACCGCCGTGCTGCCTGCTCCAGCCGTGCAAAAGCGGCAGCGTCAGGCAGAGCGGTCCAGTCATCTTGCGTCAGAGGCGGGATCGGATAGGCAACAGGATTGATCCCCGTCGACAGATCAAGCCACCCCGCGCGCTCACCGCCCCAGCGTGCGATGGCGGCGTCCAGCCCGCCTCCGTGATCCCGCCCGTTGCCCAAGCGCGTCTACTCGTCTGCGGGCAGCGGTGCGTGACGGCTGACGAAATGCCCCTTCACCCCTTGCGGCCATTCTCGGAAGGGGACCTGACCAGTTTCGCTTTGCGCATGTTTTGCGGCATATTCCACGATTGCGGCGGCATCCTCTTCCGTGGGTTCGAACTTGCCAAGCGAATAGCACAGTTTGCCCGCGCTCTGAACCACGACGTTACAGGCCCGCTCACAGCCCATCGTGCAAGATACCCGACGCGTGCGTACCGTTGCCTGCCCTTCGGCGGCTGCCTCGACCAATGCCGCCAGCACCTCCCCATCCGTTTGCGCGGCACCACTCTCGGCCCAGCCTTCGCGCTTGCAAGTGTCACATACCGTGATCCAACTCGTCATTCCGGACTCCCATCTGTTCGCCGCAAGGCTTCAACCGGAAATCCGGTCAAAGCTCAAGCAGTTCCGTCATTGCTCATCCAGCAAGCGACATCTTGGAACTTTCGCCCCGCCCATGCGGCGCGTCAAAATCCGGCCGCGGCCCGATCGGGATAATCCGGTGCGGGTTAATGCTTTCGTGGCTGTAGTGGTAGTGGCGGATGATGTGATCCATATGCACCGTGTCACGCACATCTGGCCACTGGTACAGCTCGCGCGTATGCGCCCACAGGTTCGGATAATCCACAAGCCGCGCACGGTTACATTTGAAATGCCCGTGATAAACCGCATCAAACCGCAGCATGGTGGTGAATAAACGCCAGTCCGCCTCGGTGATCTGATCCCCTGCCAGATAGCGCTGCTCCGACAGTCGCTCCTCCAGCCAGTCCATCGTCTCGAACAGCGGAACCACCGCCGCGTCATAAGCCTCTTGCGTGGTCGCAAAGCCGGATTTGTAGACACCGTTATTGATCGTGTCATAGACCCGCGCATTCACCTTCGCGATCTCGTCACGCAGTTCCTCCGGCCAGTAATCACCATGATTCCCTGTCAGCCCGTTAAACGCCGAATTGAACATGCGAATGATCTCAGAACTTTCGTTCGAGACAATCGTATCCCGCTCCTTGTCCCACAGCACCGGCACCGTCACACGCCCGCTCATGTCCGGCTTGGCACGGAGGTACACATCGCGCAAGAAGGCGGCCCCATGGAGCTGATCGCCCGTCGCACCATCGAAATCAGTTTCGAATGTCCAGCCATCCGCCAGCATATCAGGATGCACAACCGAAACGTCGATATGCGGCTCAAGCCCCTTCAGGCTGCGGAACACCAACGCACGATGCGCCCACGGGCAGGCATGGCTGACATACAAATGATACCGCCCGCTCTCGGCCTTGAAGCCCGCCTCGCCGCTAGGTCCCGCGCTGCCATCAGCCGTGATCCAATTGCGGAATTTCGCCTCCGTGCGCACGAATGCACCCTTGCTCGCCTTCGTATCGTACCAGACGTCTTCCCATTTTCCGTCGACCAAGCGTCCCATTACGCACTCCTTTTTCATCATTCATGAGAGAGAGATAAGGAATCATCTGCAAAGAGAAATGCCCGTCATCGCGCAGCCACATCCGCAAATATGCACAAGTCGGATTCAGCTTCCCGTGCGACGTTTAACCATTTGCGCCGCGCCGCGCCGCCAAGTATACGGAGCGCCAACAGACGAAGCCCGGCAAGGGCCAGAGAGGTTGGTGACCCGTCGGTCGACCCAAACAGGGGGCCAAAGGGACGCATCGTCGCTTGACCCCGCACAGCCCGGGGGCCTCTGGTTTCTGCCCGACACGGAGGTCCGATCATGCGCCACGCGCTCGCCCTATTTTTTGTTGTGCTCGCAAGCACAGCATCCGCTCACCCCGGTCACCTCGGCGAACTCGCCGGTCACGATCACTGGGTCGCCGGTATTGCGCTCGGCCTTGCGATCCTGCTCGGTATTCGCGGTGCGCTGAAGGGCAAGGAAGCCGCCAGCGAAGAAGACAGCGAAGAAGAAGAGATCGACGCCGAAGAGGCCGCCGCATGAAAACTGGCGTCATGATTTGCGGCCACGGGTCGCGCAGCAAATCCGCAGTCGACGAGTTCAAGGTTCTGGCCGCGAAGCTCCCCGCCTACCTGCCTGACGAGTGGGAGATCGACTACGGCTATCTCGAATTTGCCAATCCGGTGATCCGCGATGGCCTCGACCGCCTGCGCGAAGCCGGCTGTGATCGCATACTCGCCGTTCCGGGCATGCTCTTTGCCGCGATGCACGCGAAGAACGATATCCCCACCGTGCTGAACACCTACGCTGCCAAGCACGGCATGCAGATCTCCTACGGCCGCGAACTAGGCGTTGACCCCAAGATGATCGCCGCCGCCGGCGCCCGCATTCAAGAGGCCGTCGACCGCGCCAACACAAAGAACGGCGCCGTCAGCCTGCACGAAACCTGCCTCGTGGTAATCGGCCGCGGCGCGTCCGACCCCGATGCCAACGGCAACGTCGCCAAAATCGCTCGCATGCTGCAAGAGGGCATGGGCTTTGGCTGGTGTGAGGTCGGCTATTCAGGCGTCACTTTCCCGCTTGTGGAGCCGTGCCTCCAGCACGTTGCGAAACTCGGCTACAAACGCACCATCGTATTCCCGTACTTCCTGTTCTCCGGCATCCTGATTGACCGTATCTACGGCTTCACCGATCAGGTCGCTGCCGAGCATCCTCACATGCAGTTCATCAAGGCAGGCTACTTGGGCGATCACCCCAAGGTGCTCGAAACCTTCGCCGAGCGGGTGCGCGAACAAACCTACGCGGTTCCCCCACCGAACTGCGGCACCTGCCAGTACCGTACGCAGGTGCTCGCCATCGAAGACGGCACCGTCACCGAAATCACCCCCGAACAACGCGCCGCACTCGCCGCAGAAAAGGGCGCAGGCCACCCTGCCTTCAGTGATGTCCCACCACCGACCTGCGTTTTGTGCAAATACCGGACGCAAGTGCTTGGCTTCGAATCCGAGGTCGGCGCCGTACAGGAAAGCCACCATCACCACGTCGAGGGGCAAGGCGCATCGGCACCCGGATCGAACGTAGCTGATTGCACCCTGTGTGATACGTTCTGCACCGGCCTTTGCCGCTTGCAGGCCGAACACCACCATGATCATGGGCACAGTCATGAACACGGGCACGATCATCATCACCACCATGATCACGGCCATAGCCACGGCCATCACCACGATCATGACCACCATCACGCGCCCTACCCGCATGCGGATCACCCGCACGGGCCTCAAAGCGCCTTGAAATCGCGCAAAGCCTGACCGCCGCGCAGTTATCCCCCAGCCGGACCACACGGCCCGGCGCGAAAGACCCGCCATGCGCCCCTACGAAAAAGATCCAAAGGCCATCTACGCCGAAAGCTTCGCCACTGTCCGGCGCGAAGCGCGGCTGGAGCGCTTTCCTGCGGGGATGCAGGCGATGGCGACCCGCCTGATCCACGCCTGCGGCATGATCGAGATCGCGGATCGCCTCGCTTTCTCCCCCTCAGCATTCGAGGCTGGGCATGCAGCGCTGCAAAATGGTGCGCCGATCCTCTGTGATTGCGAAATGGTCGGCGCAGGGATCATCCGCCGCTACCTTCCCGCGCAGAACGAAGTCATCGTCACCCTCAATGATCCGTCGGTTCCGGCACTCGCCGCCGAGATCGGCAATACCCGCTCCGCCGCCGCCGTCCGGCTTTGGGCAGAGCGGTTGGAAGGCGCAGTCGTCGCCATCGGCAACGCGCCCACCGCGCTCTTTCACCTGCTCGAGCTGATCGACGCAGGCGCGCCCAAGCCTGCTGTCATCCTCGGCTTCCCCGTTGGCTTCGTCGGCGCGGCGGAGTCCAAGGCAGAGCTGGCGGCAGACCCGCGCGGCTGCGATTTCGTGGCACTTCGCGGGCGTCGCGGCGGTTCCGCAATCGCCTCCGCTGCCGTCAATGCGCTCGCCGCTGGCGGCCTGCCGGAGGAGCGGTCGTGACCGCCCGCCCCGTTAACTTTCTGCAGGTGCGATATGCATCAGTTGTGCATCAGTTATGCATCACTTGTGCATCCCCCGATTCGGCAGTTTTCGCTGCACCTGCAAACACTCTGGAGGCCCTCAATGGCTGAGCCTTGGCTGCATATTATTGGCATTGGCGAGGATGGTCTTGATGGCCTTTCTCCGGCCACCCGCGCGGTGCTCGAAGCCGCCGAAATCATCATCGGCGGGGACCGTCATCACACGCTATCAGCCAGCATAACGGCTAAGCGTTTGTCATGGCCCAGCCCCTTTAACGCATTGATAGAACAGCTCGAATCCTTCCGTGGCCGCCGCGTCGCCGTGCTGGCTACGGGCGATCCGCTCTGGTTCTCCGTCGGTGCCCGCATCGGTCGCGCGATTGACCCGTCACAGATCGTCTACCACCCGCAGCTTTCCGCCTTCCAGCTCGCCGCCGCCCGCATGGGTTGGTCCTTGCCGGATGTCGAAACCCTGACCGTCCACGGACGCCCCGTCGAGCAGATGATCGCCTTCATACAGCCCGACCAACGCCTCCTCGTCCTCACCACCGGCGCCCAAACTCCTGCACAGATTGCAAAATTTCTGTCCGAGCGCGGCTATGGTCGCTCCCGCATGGCAGTTCTTGCGGCAATGGGCGGCGCCGATGAGGCGCGTTTTGATGGCATCGCCAAAAGCTGGGCGCATGTGGTACCCGAATTTAACACTTTGGCCGTAGAGTGTATCGCAGACCCAGATGCTGCACTGCTTCCACGCATCCCCGGCCTCGACGACGCACTGTTCCAATCCGATGGAACCATGACAAAGCAGGAAGTGCGTGCCGTTACAGTGGCCAAGCTGATGCCGATGCGCGGCGCACTTTTGTGGGATATTGGTTGCGGTTGCGGCTCTGTCGCAATCGAATGGATGCGCGCGGCGCATTACGCCCGCGCCATCGGGATCGAACCGCGCGCAGACCGTCGCACGATGGCCGCCGCAAACGCGCTCGCCTTGGGTGCGCCGAAGCTTGAGCTGATCGAAGGCACAGCGCCCGATTGCCTCGCTGATCTCCCTGCGCCCGACGCGATCTTTATCGGCGGCGGCATGTCGGATGAAACGTTCGATGCGGCATGGTCCGCCCTGCGCCCCCTTGGCCGCCTTGTCGCCAATGCCGTCACCCTCGAAAGTGAGGCGCAACTCCTCGCCCTGCACAAGACCCATGGCGGCCTGCTGACCAAGATCGCGGTTAACCGCGCCGAGCCCGTTGGCCGCCTCACCGGCTGGCGCCCGCTCATGCCCGTCACCCAATGGAGCCTCGTGAAACGATGACCGGCACCCTCTACGGCGTCGGCCTCGGCCCCGGCGCGCCCGATCTCCTGACCCTTCGCGCCGCCCGCCTGATCGAGTCCGCAAGGGTCATCGCCTATCCGTCCCTCGCGGGCGGTGACAGTTTCGCCCGCTCCATCGCGGCTGATCTCATCCCCACCACAGCCCGTGAAATCATCATGGATGTCCCCATGACAACCGAGCGGGCGCCAGCGCAGACGGCCTATGACACCGGCGCGGCCGAGATCGCCGCGGCTCTGGATGCAGGTGAGGACGTGATTTGCCTCTGCGAAGGCGATCCGCTTTTCTACGGCTCCTTCATGTACATCCACGCCCGCCTGAAGGAGCGCTACACCGTCGAGGTCATCCCCGGCGTGACATCCGTTACCGCCTGCGCCGCCCGCGCCGCCCTGCCACTTGCGGCCCGCAACGAACGTCTGACTATCCTTCCCGGACCGCTCGCAGAGGATGCCCTCAAAGCCGAAATCACGCGCGCCGATAGCGTTGTGATCATGAAGGTCGGTCGGCATCTCGCAAAAATTCGCCGCGTCCTCAGCGCCCTCGATCTGGCTGATCAAGCTGTCTATGTCGAGCGCGCAAGCCTTCCTGAAGAGGTTTGCCTGCCACTCTCTCAAGCCCCTGAAAAGGCACCCTATTTCTCTATGATTTTACTGACGAAGGGAGCCGATCCTTGGCTTTGAACCCTGTTATTCTCGCGCTTTCGGCTTCCGGAGAGGCCACCGCCCATCGCATCGCCGCTGCGCTCGGCCTTTCCGTTCACGGGCGGCAAGATCGCGTCGAAAAAGCCGACGCATTCTTTGCCAACGCCCTCGATCACGCCCGCGATCTGTTCGCAGCTGGCGTCCCAGTAATCGGCGTTTGCGCAAGTGGTATTCTTATCCGTGGCGTTGCACCCTTGCTGGCAGACAAAACAGCCGAGCCACCAGTCGTTTCAGTTGCAGACGATGGCAGCGTTGTCATTCCCCTGCTTGGCGGTCATCGCGGCGCAAATAGGCTCGCCAAGCAAATCGCCGAAGCGCTCGGCGGCGTCGCAGCCGTCACAACCGCCGGTGATCTTGCCATTGGCGCCGCGCTGGATGCACCGCCCGCAGGCTACCGCCTTGCCAACCCAGACGACGCAAAATCTGTGATGGCCGCGCTTTTGAACGGTGCTCAGCCCCGCATCGAAGGGACTGATCTTTTCGATCTCGACAGCGCCGAAAACGGAACCATCACGCTCGCTGTCACGGAGGAACCGAGGAAAGGAGATTCCCAAACCTTGGTCTATCACCCCCAGTCATTTGCGCTCGGGCTGGGCTGTGCCCGTAACGCCGACCCCGAAGAAATGTGGACGCTCGTCACTGAAACACTGGCGAATGCCGGCATCGCTGCCGGTGCCATCGCCTGCGTGAATTCAATTGGCCTCAAGGCCGACGAACCCGCCATTAATGAAGTTGCGCAGCGCCTTGGTGTGCCGTTCCGCCTCTTCGAAGCCGCAGAACTCGAAGCCGAAACCCCACGCCTCGCCAATCCGTCCGAGGTGGTCTTTGCAGAGGTGGGCTGCCATGGCGTGTCCGAGGCTGCAGCGCTTGCAGCTGTTGGCGCTGAAGGCACATTGCATGTGGCCAAACGCAAAACGGCGAACGCGACTTGCGCCATTGCCAAAGCCCCCGCCCCCCTCATCGAATTGCGAGGCCGCGCACGCGGCAGGCTTTCTATCGTTGGGATCGGCCCCGGCCAATCAAGCTGGCGCACACCCGAAGTTTCGCGCCTCGTAGCCGATGCCGACGAGCTTGTTGGCTATGGCCTCTACATTGATCTTCTCGGCCCTCTGGCCGCAGGAAAGCAACGCTCTGATTTCCCTCTCGGTGGCGAGGAAGCCCGCTGCCGCTACGCGCTAGAACAAGCTGCTTTGGGTAAGAACGTCGCCCTTGTGTGCTCTGGTGATGCAGGCATTTACGCCATGGGCGCGCTGGTGTTCGAGCTACTGGACCGCGACGCAGATCAGCATGGCGTGTCAGATGCCGCGCATCGGGTCGAGGTCGTCTGCTCCCCCGGCGTATCGGCACTGCAAGGCGCCGCCGCCCGCGCAGGTGCGCCATTAGGCCATGATTTCTGCACGATCTCCCTCTCGGACCTCCTCACACCCCGCGACGACATCATCCGGCGCCTGAAGGCTGCCGCAGAGGGCGATTTTGTGATCGCATTCTACAATCCAGTCTCCAAGACACGGCGCACGCTCCTTGCTGAAGCGCGTGACATACTGCTTGAGCACCGCCCAGCGGATACGCCTGTTATGTTGGCGTCCAGCCTCGGCAGGCCGGAGGAACATATCCGCTACCGCAAGCTTGCCGATTTGCAGGTCGATGAGGTCGATATGTTGACAGTGGTTCTCATCGGCTCGTCCAACTCCCGCCTCGCACAGCTGGGCGAAGGCCCCCGCATGTTCACACCAAGAGGGTATGCTCGAAAGATCGATGGCGATCTCTCAACCAAGAAGGAAGCGCAGGCATGACTGTTTATTTCATCGGCGCGGGGCCAGGCGACCCCGAGCTTCTGACGTTAAAAGCCGCGCGTTTAATCGGCGAATGTCCCGTTTGCCTCTATGCGGGGTCACTGGTGCCGGAACAGGTCGTCGCAATCGCACCTAAAGATGCACGGGTGCTCGATACCGCGCCGATGACGCTGGACGAAACCCATGCCGAAATCGTCGCGGCCCATGAAAAAGGGCAGCACGTCGCGCGCGTACATTCCGGCGACCCGTCGCTTTATGGCGCAATCGCAGAACAAATCAGGCGCCTTCGTCAGGACAATATTGATTATCAGATCATTCCCGGCGTCCCTGCCTACACGGCAGCAGCAGCAGCTCTTGGGCAGGAACTCACCATTCCTGAAGTCGCTCAATCCATTGTTCTCACCCGCATGTCGATGAAATCGACCTCGATGCCAGCAGGCGAAACGCTGGAAAACTTCGCTCGCACCGGCACCACTCTGGCAATCCATCTCGGCATCCGTGCGCTGAGGGAAATCGAGCGGCAGTTGGTCCCGTTTTATGGTGAGGACTGCCCCGTTGCGGTCATCTATCGCGTCGGTTGGCCCGATCAGCAGATCATTCGCGGCACGCTTACCACGGTGCGCGAGAAAGTGCGCGAGGCGAAGATCACCCGAACGGCGTTGATCCTCGTTGGTCCTGCCCTCTCTGATCAGCACGGCTTCCCTGACAGTGCTTTATATGACGCCGCGCGCCCGCATGTGCTGCGCCCGAAGGCACGAAAAGAACCCGTGTAAAAATTGCAACGCTGACCGGCCAGGAAATTCTGCGCCCTGCTTTCTTAACTTGAACTTCACCGAAAATACGAGAAGTTCATGATCAATAGGGAGCATCGCACATGACAGATTTTCTGCCGGAAGCCGTTCTAAAAGGGTTGGAAGACGCCCGAAAAGCGGCGCAGCGCCGTTCTTCACGCCTGTGCGTGCATGACGGTGATGATGTCTATCGCATCTTGCGTTTTTGGGACGGCGGATTCGCGATGGAGGCTGAGAACGCCCCCAACCTGCGGGGTCACGTCGAGCTTTATGACGGTGCGCGGCATCTCTACCAATGCCTCGTCTACACCTCGCGGGAGGAAGATGGCGAGCGCATCTACGAGTTCAAATGGCATGCGCCTGTTTCTGACCGGCCCGCTGCCGATTTCGTGCGCGAGAGCGACGAGCCCGTTGCCCTGATCACCCGCGATTGAAGTAATCGCTACCCAATATCGGCGAACGTGGATTGAAGCCGCGAAACGGCTTCCTCAATCCGCACGCGCGGCATCGCCAGATTAAACCGCAAGCCGGTTTCTCCTCCCGTTCCAAGCGGGACACCGGGCGTTGGTGCAATACGGGCACCATGGACCACGCGCCTTACGATCTCATCCGTGGACAATCCAGTCCCACCGAAATCGAGCCAAGCCAAATAGGTTGCTTCCATCTCCATTGCTGTAACGCCCGCGATCCGGTTCGTGCCATCGTTGAAAAGGCGCGCATTTTCCGCAAGATAGCTACACAGCGAGTCCACCCACTCGGCACCTGCCGGACTATAGATAGCCTCTGTCATACGCATTCCAAAGAGATTCGGGGACATATCCAAGCGGCGGCAAAAGTTCTTGTATTTCTTCCGCAGTTTCGGGTCAGGGATGATCACGTTACCCGTGCGCAACCCCGCGATATTAAACGTCTTCGAGGCCGAGGACGTCACGATTGTTATATCAGCTGCATCCGGCAGGACTTTCAAAATCGTTTGATGCTCGAAACCTGGAAAAACGATGTCTTGATGCACCTCGTCCGAGATCAGCAGCAGATTATTCTTCCGGCAAAAAGCAACCAGATCACGCAGTTCATCGGCCGACCAAACGCGCCCTGCCGGATTATGCGGTGAACTTAGCAAGACCAGCCGTTCACGGCCGGACAGAAGTTCCTGATAGTGCTCGAAATCCATTCTGAATTTGCCGTCCGCGCCAATGGCAAGCGGAAGTTCCCTGACCCCCCGACCCGCATTTCGGGTTTTCACGGCAAATTCCTGATAAACGGGGGTGAAAATGACGATTTCGTCACCAGGGTTGGTATAGGTCTGAATTGCGATGGCAATACCATTCCCCAAGCCGCCGGTAACCGATATCCAATCCGGTTCGATCTTCCATCCATGCCGGTTTTCGGCCCACCAGCCCACAGCATCGTAATACCGATCAAAATGGGTGAAATAACCGTAATCATTCCTTCTTAGGAGCTCTTCAGCCGCTTGTTGGACACATGCTGCGGGGCGAAAGTCCATATCTGCGATCCACATTGCGAGCGCATCTTCGGTCGGCATGTCATACAAAAGGTCGATTGAATCCCACTTAGTGACCGATTTTCCACGCCTGTCGATGAGCTCGTCAAAATTCATAGTGCCTCCGCGGATTTGCCCGTGCACGCTACCCAACTGGCTTCATGATGCAAGCCCATGTTGCGCTGGCCACACTCATCCCCTAAATGCCTTGCATGACTTTGAAACCGATCCTCATTCACCCCGACCCGCGCCTCAAAAAAGTCGCTGATCCGGTTGTCGAAATTTCCGATGTCATCCGCAAGCAGGCGGACGATATGCTGGAAACCATGTACGATGCGCCCGGCATTGGCCTCGCCGCACCGCAAATTGGCCTTTTGAACCGCGTGATCGTCATGGATTGCGTGAAAGAGGAAGACGCGACACCGGAACCGATGGTGTTGATCAATCCCGAGATTACTTGGTCATCAGATGCTCTGAATGTGCATGAAGAAGGTTGTCTCTCGATCCCCGATCAGTTCGCGGAGGTTGAAAGGCCCGCAGAGGTAAAAGTGCGTTGGCTCGGACTCGATGGCAAGACACTCGAAGAAACCTTCGAAGGGTTATGGGCTACCTGCGTTCAGCATGAAATTGACCACCTGAACGGAAAGCTTTTCATCGACTATCTGAAGCCGCTGCGCCGGCAAATGATCACCCGCAAGATGCAAAAGCTGAAGCGGGAAAGGGCGCGGGGCGACTAAGGATGGCCCATCGCCCCTTCGTGAAGTGGCCAGACAAACGCCTGCGCACGCCGGCCGAACCCGTCGACGCGATAACCGACGAAATTCGCGCGGTCTGGGCGGAAATGATCGAAGCAATGGAAGCCATGCCGGGCGTTGGACTGGCGGCTGTGCAACTGGGAATTCCTCTACGGCTTGCTGTTGTCGATGCATCTACGTCGCGGGGCAAAGTCGTTAGGATGGCTAATCCTGAAGTTTTGCATGCATCCGTTGAGCCGCGCATTCATGAAGAGGCATCACCCAACTTGCCTGGAGTGAGTGCCAAAATCTCGCGTCCGCGTGCTGTGACGGTGCGGTTTCTCAACGAAAACAACGAAATTGAAGATCGGGATTTCGTGTCGCTTTGGGCGACCAGCGTGCAACACCAGATTGATCACCTTAACGGGCGCATGTATTTCGACAACCTGAGCAAGGTGAAGCGGGACATGCTTGTGAAAAAAGCCCGCAAGTTTTCCTAGGGGGACCAAATGCGCATTGTCTTCATGGGAACGCCCGATTTCTCTGTTCCAGCGCTGGATGCGTTGGTTGATGCAGGACACGAAATTGCCGCTGTCTATTGCCAGCCGCCGCGACCTTCCGGACGGGGAAAAAAGCCAAGGCCAACGCCCGTGCAGATCCGCGCAGAGGCGCTGCGGCTCGAAGTGCGTCACCCAACTTCTCTGAGAAATGATGACACACAAGCCGACTTCACCGCATTAAATGCCGATATCGCTGTTGTTGTGGCCTACGGGCTGATCCTGCCAAAAGCCATTTTGGCCGCTCCAAAATTCGGATGCCTGAATATTCACGCATCACTTTTACCACGCTGGCGCGGAGCTGCGCCGATCCACCGTGCGATTATGGCAGGCGATGCTGAGACGGGTGTTTGCATCATGCAAATGGATGAAGGTCTCGATACCGGCCCCGTTCTGCTACGCGAGAAAATCACAATTGGCGCCGAAGAGACGACCGCGGAGCTGCATGATCGCCTCTCATCCTTGGGAGCGACTGCCATTGTATCGGCAATAGAAAAATTGCCGCATCTAGTGGCCCAGCCGCAAGCCGCCGATAGAGTAACCTACGCTACCAAGATCGACAAAAACGAGGCACGCATTGATTGGTCACAACCAGCCGAGATGGTCGACAGAAAAATTCGCGCGCTCTCGCCCTTCCCCGGTGCATGGTGCGAGGCAAATGGTGAGCGGATCAAGCTGCTTGGCTCGCGGGTCGTTGCTGGTGAGGGGAAAGCAGGCACAGTTCTTGGTGAAATGGTGATCGCTTGCGGCTCGGGAGCCATCGAAGTGACAAGGCTTCAACGAGAAGGCAAACGCGCGATGCAGACGCGCGAAGCGCTTCTCGGTTTTACTCTGCCAGACGCCTTTTCCTAAGGCTTCAGGCCGCTGAGAGTCAGCGATGGGGAGAGTGCGTCTTCGTCAACCACCAATTCGATCACAGCCAGCTTGCCGGATGCGGCGGCCCGCTCGAATGCATCTGCGAATTGATCTCCGGTCGTTACCCGTTCGCCAAAGCCACCATAAGCCACTGCCAAAGCTGCAAAATCGGGATTTACCAACATCGTGCCACTGATCCGCCCGGGGTAGGTCCGTTCCTGATGCATACGGATCGTACCGTAACGACCGTTATTGACGACGATCACTATCGGTTTGGCACCGCTCTGAACGGCTGTGGACATTTCGTTCAACGTCATCTGGAAGCAGCCATCCCCCGCCAAGCATACAACCTGCCGATCAGGGTGTTCGAGCGACGCCGCGATGGCCGCTGGAAATCCGTATCCCATCGAGCCTGAAGTTGGGGCCAGTTGGGTGCCATATTGCTTGTAGACGAAATAGCGATGCAGCCATGCAGCGTAGTTTCCCGCGCCATTCGTTAAAATCGCATCGGCGGGAAGGGTGTCGGACAGCCACCCAATGACCTCCTCCAGCTTCACGTCGCCGGGGCTTTGTTGGGGCTGCAACCACGCCTCATAGTCTGCGCGCGCGGCGGCGGTCCACTCCGCCCAGCCGTCAGACGCCGGTGGAAGCTTTGCCAATTCAGAGGCAAAGTCGTCAGCGCGCCCGGCAAGCGAGCCTTCCACCGGATAGACACTGCCGATCTCGTTTTCATCGGCGTGAACATGGAAAATCTGCTGCGTCGGCGCTGCCGGATCGACGAGGGTGTAACCTTGGGTTTCGATGTCACCCAAGCGCGAGCCTAGGACCAAAAGGCGGTCTGCTTCCTTTAACCGCTTTGCCAATCGGGGGTTCACGCCGACGTTCAAATCACCCGCGTAATTGGGATGGCGATTATCAAAATAATCCTGCCTGCGGAAACCAACAGCAACAGGCACTCCCTGCTTTTTGGCGAAGGTTTCCAAGCTTTTGGCGGCTTTATCAGACCAGTGCGGCCCACCGACGATTACCAGCGGGCGCTCAGCCGCAGCGAGCCATTCCATCGCGGCGCGAGCGGGACCAGCCAACGAGGCTTTTTGCAGTGCAGTCTTCGCGACGCACCCAGCCTCAACGCTATCTGAAGACAGGACATTCTCTGGCAAAGCTACGACAACCGGCCCCGGCCGACCCGACATTGCCACCTTGTAGGCCCGACGTACATACTCTGAAAGCCGGGCCGGATCTTCGACCTCTGTCGCCCATTTTGCGAACGCACCAAAGGCAGAGCGGTAGTTCACCTCCTGAAAGGCCTCGCGATCACGATGGGCGGTATCAATCTGACCGACAAACAGGATCATCGGTGTCGAATCTTGTCGCGCGACATGAACGCCTGCCGATGCGTTAGTGGCACCCGGGCCGCGCGTAACGAAAGCGATGCCCGGCTCGCCGGTCAGCTTGCCATGTGCCTCCGCCATCATTGCAGCGCCGCCTTCCTGGCGGCAGACAACATTCTCGATACCGCTTTCATAAAGGCCATCCAACACAGCCAGAAAGCTCTCCCCTGGTACGGAAAAGATCCGCTTTACGCCCAACTGGGCAAGAGCGTCGGCCACGATTTTTCCGCCATGTGACATCGGATTATCCTCATAGAAGTTTGGTGGGAACATGTATGAGGTGTGTGCGTTCTGCAAGCCACAGAAGGCATGTATGCAAACCCAATCGGCGCATGACCTTACGAGCGGTATCTAGCTTATTTGGGGTTCGATATTTCGATCAAATTTCCGTCAGGATCGCGAATGTAGAGCGATACAAGCGTTGAGACAGCCCCAGTGCGATCGACCGGTCCAAACTCGACTGTGACCTTCAGTTCCGACAGGTGTTCGAGCCATGCGCAGAGGGGTACATCACTTAACAAACAAAGATCTGCACTTCCTGCTACAGGCTTTCCCGCATGCGGCTGAATTGGCGCTTCGGCCGCATGAAGATTGATTTTCTGCACGCCAAAACAAAGCGCGGTGCGCTCCGCGCCGTCAGCCCCTCTAAAGGAGACTGGCTCCATCCCCAAAACCGATTGATAGAAGGAAACGGTATCTTCTAAATTGGCGACGGTAAGAACAAGATGATCGAGCGCAGTGACCTTCATAAGCCCTCCAAACGACAGGTAACCAGCCCACTATGACGAGCGAGAACAAAACAGACCAGCTTGATCCCGCCCGCGCTGCGGCGATGGAAGCGACACTTGGTAGGGATTCGGAGATGAAACATGGCAGCGCGCTGCCGCCATTCTATCACCAGCTCTATTTCTGGTCGCCTGAACATCCTCAAAATCTTGGTCGTGATGGACACCCGAAAGTCGGCAATTTCATTCCTGATCTCGGTCTTCCAAGGCGGATGTGGGCGGCAGGACGGCTGGTATTTCACGCGCCTCTGCTGGCGGGGGTGCAGGCCGAGCGGGAGAGCCGGATCGAGAGTGTAACCCGAAAGACCGGGAAAAGCGGACCGCTGGGCTTTGTTACGATCCGCCATGACTTTCGCCAACGGCATGGTCTTGCACTGACGGAATGGCAAGACATCGTTTATCGCGAGCTTGATGCCAAGAGCCCCCCTCCGCCGGTTGCCCGAACTGATGAAACGGAAAGCCGTACCCATCATTTCGACAGTACGCTTCTCTTTCGATATTCAGCTTTGACGCTCAACGGCCACCGGATCCACTATGACGCCGACTATGCGCGGACTGTCGAAGGCTACAGGGGTCTTGTCGTACACGGCCCGTTGCTTGCGCAGTTATTGATGCTGTTTGCAGAGGATGTTTTGGGGCGACCTCTCAAGGAATTCCAATATCGCGCGACATCACCGCTGATTTGCGGAGAGGCTGGTACCTTTTGCTGGCGCAACGGAGATATGTGGGTGCGCGGCCCTGACGGGCGCCAATGCATGAGCGCAAACTGCTCGTAACCAATAAAACTGTGACAAGCTGTCCGCCGGTTGATGGTGACAGCGACCAATAAATCGTCTAATCAGCCAACGAACCGTTATTCAGAGGACACTCACATGGCCGAACATAAGCATGGCGAAATGGAAATCTCCGTACAGGAGAAGACATTTGAAGGCTTCATGAAATTCACTACACGCGGCGCTGTAATCATCATCGTGGCGCTCATTCTCCTCGCGCTGATCAACGGCTAAGAATTCATGCACCGGCGGCTGTTCATTTTCGGGGCGCCTCTGGCGCTTGCCGGATGCGGCGCGGCTGAACCTGTTTGGGCACCAGACGAGCAGGTCGCACGCAGTGTTTACCGGCACCCCGGACCGCCGTCGCTTACCCTCTATACCGTGCGCAATGTCGGGAGCGATTCCGGCGCGCATACTGGTCTTATGATTAACGCAAGCCAGCGGGTGATGTGGGATCCGGCTGGCACTTTCAAGCACGAGACATTCGCCGAACGGAATGACGTGATCTTTGGTATCACGCCCCAGATCGAACGGATTTATCGCTCCTACCACGCGCGCGAAACCTACTACATCGAGATCATGGAGCTGGATGTCTCCGCCGAAGCCGCTGAGCGCCTGCTCCAGCTGGTTATGGCTTATGGTGCTGTTCCAAAAGCACAATGCACCATTTCGACCACGACGATTTTAAAGCAGGTGCCCGAATTTGCGCATTTTCGGGTATCCTTCTTCCCCGAAGTTCTGGCGGAGCAATTTGGCGCCTTGGAAGGTGTGCGCCGCTCCGAATTCTGGGAAGATAACAGCGGCCAGAACATCGAGACCGGCGCGCTCTGAGCGCGTGTTCCCTAAAAAGCTTCTTTTCAAAGCGATCACTGTTAATCTTGGCCCAACAGGAGACTGGAAAGCAGGACGCGAAAGGTTCGGCCGGTGCAAATCAACAGCGCAATTGATGCGAGCGAATATGCTGATGTCGCGGCGCTGTACTGGCAAGGCTTCGGCGGAAAGCTGGACCTTGTCCTAGGGCCAGAACATAAAGCAAGGGCTTATATCTCTGCTGCTTTGAACCCCGATCACCTGATCTGCGCGCGCGATCAAAAGGGGCAGATCACCGGCATTGCCGGATTCCAAACCGGACATGGCAGCTTGTTAAAGGGAAATTTCGGACATCTTGTTGCCATTTATGGTGGATTTGGAGCCGCTTGGCGGGCTTTGACATTCATGTTGCTTAACCCCCCCTTCAGCGGTGGTAGTTTTGTCATTGACGGGATCGTCGTGGCACAGGAGCACCGCGGCAAAGGGGTCGGCACGGCCCTGATCGAAGCACTTGCGCGCGAGGCAAATCGCAAAGGCTACGACCGAATGCAGCTGGAAGTGATCGATGACAACATTCGTGCGCGGATGCTCTATGAGCGGCGGGGTTTCATGAAGGTTGGCGGCATGTCTTTTGGTATATTGCGACACGTCTTCGGGTTTCGCCATACCATTACGATGCAACGAAAGCTGCGCTAGTCGAATGTGCCGGTCACGCGGCCCAGAATCATGAAGGCGCGCGCGGTGCGCGTATCGACAAACTCCGAGAGTTCGGGATCGGTGGCTTGCGCCTCGAAGGCAACGAGGGTTTTGTCGAACCGGCGCAGGAAATGGTGCGCTGCGTCGCGGAAGATCGTATCTTCGCGCATGCGGCCCGCCGTCAGGGCAAGGCTTGAACGATCCCTGATCCCGCCGAGCGCGGCGATAGATTTGCCCCGTTCGCCACGCGCGAAACGCCGCCAAACCTCCGGCCGCGCGCGATCAGGCTGGAGATCATCCATATAGATGCCATCCTGACTGAGTAACGTCAGGATATCCTGGCTGGCCTGCACCAGTTGACGCGCCTCCCTGTCCTTCAACGCGCGGCGTAGCGCGGCAAAACCGGCTTGGTCCTCGGAGGTTTCCGGAAAGTTGAGTGCGCGGATGAGATCGGCGTTTGAGAGGGGCGGAAGGAAGTCTTCGCTGCTGGTGCCGAGGGCAAGGGTCGGTTGCTCGTTGTCAGCAGGTGCGTTCCTTTGCGGCGGCGAAGATGCAGGCGGCGCGGGCGTTTGAGTATCGCGGGTTGTGATGAACATCGCCAGCACGGTTTCCGTCTGGCGCGCGGCGCGGGCAATCTCGTTGATGCGCTTCTCGATGGAGGATTCGAGCGCGGCGTTTGGCTTCTGCCGGTCGGCGAGATAGCCTTGGCGGAGCGCATCTACTGCTTTGCCCAAGCGTTCAGCTTCGTCCCGCAATTGACGGGCGGCGCGGCGGGTCATCACGGTGATCCACACCAGAACCACCGGCACGATTGCAGCAAGTAGCACAACGATAAGCTCGGCAACCGCGCGCGCACCACCGCCACCAAGAGCGAAAATGCCGACGATCACAGCCCATAGAACGGCCAGCCCGATCACCGCCCATTCCATCGTGGAAAAGCCGCCGAAAACCCGCTCCGATGGGCTGATCTCTGTGTCTTTGTGGTCAGTCATGGCCACCCCAGTCCAGACTGGAAATCACTTGTAGGCGACGCTCAAAATCTCGTAGCTCCGCTCACCGCCAGGCGTCCGCACTTCGACGCTATCGCCTTCTTCCTTGCCGATCAAAGCACGGGCAAGAGGCGACTTGATGTTGAGGAGGCCCTTTTCGATATCGGCCTCGTATTCACCGACGATCTGATAGGTTTTCTCTTCGTCGGTATCCTCATCGACCAGCTCGACGGTCGCGCCGAATTTAATGGCACCGGAAAGCTTGGACGGATCGATAACATCAGCAAGCGAGATGACGCCTTCGAGCTCTTTGATACGCCCCTCGATGAAGGACTGCTTTTCCTTAGCGGAATGATACTCGGCGTTCTCCGATAGATCACCATGCTCGCGGGCTTCGGAAATGGCGCGGATAATTGCAGGGCGCTCGACGGTTTTGAGCGTCTTCAACTCTGCATCGAGTTTATCGAAACCAGCGCGGGTCAGAGGGATTTTTTCCATAAGGCCTCCGAGAGGGAATTGCTATTAAATTGCATTGCTGCGCACCGTGATGCGGCAAACGGGCTTCAAGTGCAAGCATCCATGTTTATTAGCCCATCTGATGGCCCAAGACGTCGCGCCAGCACAATTTAACGTCGCGCAATGATTGCCCTCTTTTTGCGAGTGCGGTAACCCAAGACGAAACATTATTTCGGGCGCACCGCCCTATCTGCAACAAGGGAATGACCATGGCCGAGATTGAACGCGAAGCAATGGAATATGACGTCGTTATCGTAGGGGCTGGCCCCGCTGGCCTGTCTGCCGCGATCCGCCTGAAGCAGCTTGATGCCGATCTCAATGTCGTGGTTCTGGAAAAGGGTTCCGAGGTTGGTGCGCATATTCTGTCTGGCGCTGTTCTGGACCCGTCGGGGCTGGATCGCTTGATCCCCGACTGGAAGGCCAAGGGTGCGCCGATTACTGTGCCGGTAAAGGAAGACAACTTCTACATGTTGGGTGAGGCAGGTGCGCTGCGTATCCCGAATGCCGCGATGCCGCCGCTGATGAACAACCACGGCAACTACATCGTTTCGATGGCCAACGTCTGCCGCTGGATGGCGGAACAGGCCGAGGAAATGGGTGTTGAAATCTTCCCCGGAATGGCGTGCTCCGAGCTGGTTTATGGTGAGAACGGCGAAGTAAAGGGCGTGGTTGCGGGTGAGTTTGGCAAGAACGCCGATGGCACCCCCGGCCCTGCTTATGAGCCAGGTATGGAGCTGCACGGTAAGTATGTTTTCCTCTCTGAAGGTGTGCGCGGGTCGCTCTCTAAGGAAGTGATCGCGAAATACGACCTGACCAAAAACAGCGATGTGCAGAAGTTCGGCATCGGCATGAAAGAGATTTGGGAGATTGACCCCGCCAAGCACCGCGAAGGCACCGTGACCCATACGATGGGCTGGCCCCTGAATGGCAATGCAGGCGGCGGGTCGTTCATCTACCATCTTGATAACAATCAGGTTTATGTGGGCTTTGTGGTGCATCTGAACTACGCAAACCCGCACCTGTTCCCCTATATGGAGTTCCAGCGGTTCAAGCATCATCCGATGGTCGCGGAGCTGCTGAAGGGCGGCAAGCGCGTGGCCTATGGCGCGCGGGCGATCTCTGAGGGGGGCTATCAGTCGATCCCGCAGACGGCCTTCCCCGGTGGCTGTTTGCTTGGCTGTTCGGCTGGCTTGGTCAACGTGCCGCGCATCAAGGGCAACCACAATGCGATGCTGTCGGGCATCCATGCCGCAGAAGCCGCGCATGCCGCGATCGCAGGTGGGCGCCAGAGCGATACGCTGAGCGAATATGATGCGGCGCTTCGTGACGGGCCGGTAGGCAAAGATCTCAAGAAGGTGCGCAATGTGAAGCCGCTGTGGTCGCGCTACGGTCTGTTGGCCTCACTGGGGCTTGGCGGGCTGGATATGTGGACCAACAACCTTTTTGGTTTGTCGCTGTTGGGCACGCTGAAGCACGGCAAGAGTGACGCAGAAGCAACCGAAGAAGCCAGCAAGCACAAGCCGATCGACTATCCGAAGCCGGATGGCAAGCTGAGCTTTGACCGTTTGACCAATGTGAGCTTCTCGATGACGAACCACGAGGAAAGCCAACCTGCGCATTTGCGGCTGAAAGACGAGTCGCTGCCGATCACGGTCAACTTGCCGAAATATGCGGAACCGGCGCAGCGCTATTGCCCTGCCGGTGTTTATGAAGTGGTCGAGGAAGAGGGCAAAGACGCGCGGTTTGTCATCAACTTCCAGAACTGCGTTCACTGCAAAACCTGTGACATCAAAGACCCGAGCCAGAACATCACATGGACGGTGCCGCAAGGCGGCGACGGGCCGAATTACCCGAACATGTGACGGGTTGCCGTTAACCGAATGTTAGGAATTTGGGCCGCCTTTGCGCGGCCCTTTTTACTGTTTTGGCATGCTGCACCGCAAAAAGCTGTTCACAAGAGAGTGTTCACGTTGCGATGCGGGGCTGAGGGTTCTAGTTAAAGAGAGAAACGTAAGAAGGACCTGAACAGTGCGTTTGATCCAGATGGGACTGGCCACTGCGGTGGCGTTTGGAGCGATGATCGGCGGGGCAGCACCGCTGAGGGCAGATGCGGGCGCCTATCTTGCGGCGCAAGCGTCCAGCGGCGCCTATGCCTTCGAGGATGCGCAGGTTTACCTTGACCGAGCGCTGGAGGCCGAACCCTACAACCCCTTATTGCTGGAGGCCCGCATTCAGGCCGCGATTGGCATGGGGCAATGGGGGGACGCAGTACCCTTTGCCCGCGCGCTGGACGAGAGCGGCCAAGTGAGCCAGATCGCCACTGTCACCCTGATGGTGGAAGCCGCACGGAACGAACACTGGGACGATCTCTTTGCGCTTTTGGAGAGTGGGCGCACTGCCGGAACGCTCGTGGATGGCCTGATGCAAGCGTGGGCGCTGTTTGGCGAAGGGCGCGTGCAACGCTCACTGGAGGCGTTTGATAACGTGATCGCGGCGCGGGGTTTGCGTGCCTATGGGCTGTATCACAAGGCGCTGGTCCTTGCGGCTGTTGGCGATCTTGAAGGGGCTGATGCGATCTTCTCCCTGCCTGCGAGCGAGGGCATGCAACCGACCTTGCGCTCGGTTCAGGCGCATGTGGAAATCCTAAGCCAGCTAGGGCGGACTGATGACGCGATCCAGTTGATTGACCAGATGTTGGGCACGAACCCCGAGCAGGTTTTTGTTGACCTCAGGGCAGCACTTGTCGCGGGCGATACCTTGCCGCGCAGCTTTGCCCGCAATGCGAAGGAAGGGATAGCCGAAGTTCTCTTCAATATTGGCGGCGTACTCCAAGATGAAAGCGATCCGGTTGTCGGCCTGATCTATGCGCGAGGGGCGGAGGCCGTTTGGCCGCAGCATATGAATGCGGTCATGATGGCCGCCGACTATCTGGAGCGCTTGGGCCGCTTGGAGTTGGCAACCACTGCCTATGAAAGTGTCCCTGAAACGGATTCGCTCTACGCTGACGCGCAAATGGCCCGCGCAGAAGCATTGCGTGTGAGCGGTGCGACAGAGGCAGGCATCAGCGCGTTGGAAGCGCTGGCAACGCGCTTCCCCGACCGCCCGATGGTATTGGCTGCGCTTGGCGATGCCCTGCGACGCGATCAACAGATGGCTGCCGCTGAATCCGCTTATAGCCGTGCTTTGGAATCCTTCGATGCGGGGCATCCATCCACTTGGTTTGTGCTCTACACACGGGGGATCACCCGTGAACGACAAGGCAAATGGCCGGAAGCGGAGGCAGATTTTAGAGCATCGCTGGACCTGAACCCCGATCACCCGTCGGTGTTGAACTATCTGGGCTATTCGCTCGTTGAAAAGCAGGCAAAGCTCGATGAGGCCTTGGCGATGATCGAAACCGCCGTGGCTGAGCGCCCGCAAAGCGGCGCTATCGTCGATAGCCTTGGATGGGCACAGTTCCGGCTGGGCCGTTATGAGGACGCGGTGAGGAACATGGAACGGGCCGCGCAGTTGGAGCCGGTGGACCCTGTGATCACTGATCATTTGGGGGATGCGCTTTGGGCTGTGGGGCGCAAGATCGAGGCCGAATTCCAGTGGCGCCGTGCGCTCTCCTTCGAGCCGGAGGAACAGGAAGCCGACCGCATCCTCCGGAAGCTTGAGGTCGGGTTGGATGTTGTGCTGGAGGAGGAAGGCGCAGCGCCGCTTCGCCGGGATGATGGCGATAATTGAGCGGCGCGCACGCGCCAAGGTCAATCTCTCCCTCCATGTGACGGGGCAGCGGGAGGATGGCTATCATCTGCTTGATAGCCTCGTGGTTTTTGCCGATTTCGGCGACCGGATCAGCGTCGAGGAAAGTGCGGAATTGCACCTCAACGTATCCGGGCCATTTGCGGAAGGTGTGCCCACCGATGCGCGCAATATCGTTTGGCAGGCAGCAGCGGCCATACGGGAAGCGAATGGAATCACGCGGGGCGCGCGGATCAAGCTGGAAAAGAACCTGCCACATGGTGCAGGGATTGGCGGGGGCTCTGCGGATGCGGCCGCGGCACTGGACGCATTAAGCGACCTATGGGACGTGCCGCCGCTTTCGCCGGTCGCGGCGCTCAAACTGGGCGCGGATGTGCCGGTTTGCATGGCGGCGCCGGTTCCGCAAAGAATGCAAGGGATCGGCGAAGATTTGCACCCCGTGCCGCATTTACCCGAAGCAGCGCTGGTGCTGGTCAATCCACGGATAGAAGTGCCGACCGGCGAGATTTTTAGACGGATGAAGCGCAAGCACAATCCGGCGATGCGACGGGTGCCGGAAGGGATGACCTACCCTGCCTTTGCCGAATGGATCGCGGCCCAACGCAATGACATGACCGATGCTGCCTGCGAGATTGCGCCGGTAATCGCAGAGCTGCTGGCGGCATTGAACCAGCAAGCGGGGATTCATACGGCGGTGATGTCGGGATCGGGCGCGACATGCGTGGGGTTATGCCCAGATTTGGAAACCGCAAAAAATGCGGCCCGAGCGCTCCAGACGGCGCATCTGGACTGGTGGATCGCTGCTGCGCCGATGGCGCGTTAGCTGATCCGCGCCACGACGTAATCAGCCAGATCACCGAGCATGTCGCGGATCGGATGTTCGGGCAGAATGGCGAGCGCCTCTTTCGCCTGTGCCGCCCAGCCGAGCGCTTCCTGTGTCACGGCCTCAAGAGCGCCAGTGCGGGCGAGGATGGCAAAGACCTGGTCAAGATCGCCGTCATGCTGCTTGCCCTTGGCGATGGTGCGCTCCCAGAAAGCGCGCTCCTCAGGGGTGGCTTGGGCCAGCGCCCTGATCACCGGAAGGGTCAACTTGCGTTCGCGGAAGTCATCGCCGGCGTTCTTGCCGGTGACTTCGGGATCGCCGTAATCAATCACGTCATCAACCATTTGGAACGCGATACCCAGCGCATCGCCATAATCGTAAAGTGCTTTGATATGCGCCTCGTCGACGCCAGCGATTACGCCGCCGACCTCGGTTGCTGCGGAGAAAAGCGCGGCGGTTTTGCCGCGCACCACTTTGAGATAGGTTTCCTCGGTCGTCGCCAAATCCTGCGCGGCGGTGAGCTGGAGTACCTCGCCTTCGGCAATCGTTGCGGCGGCATTGGCGAGGATGTCGAGCACCCGCAGGGAGCCCGGCTCAACCATCAACTGGAAGGAGCGGGCAAAGAGGTAGTCACCTACAAGGACGCTGCTGGTGTTATCCCATAAGAGGTTTGCCGTGGGGCGGCCACGGCGCTGGGCGCTCTCATCCACGACATCATCATGCAGGAGGGTAGCGGTATGGATGAACTCGACCGTTGCCGCGAGATGGATGTGATAGGGGCCGTCATAGCCGCACATGCGGGCGGCTGCGAGGGTCAGCATCGGGCGCAACCGCTTGCCGCCGGCGTCGATCAGGTGGGCGGTCACTTCGGGGATGCGGGGCGCATGTTCGGACGCCATGCGCTGACGGATCATATCGTTGACGCGCGCCATATCCGGCGCCAGCGCGGCGGCCAGTTTTTCCTGAGGTTTTTGAGCGGGCGCGTCGAGACTCATGGGCTTACCGTCGTGTGAATGGACAAAGGCGGAATAGCGCCTTAGGTCTAGGATATGAAAGAGCTTTTGCGCACAAACGACATCACCGTCATCGCATTCGCCAAGGCCATCCTGGACGGCGAAGGTATAGACTGCTTCGAGTTGGACGTAAACATGAGCGTCCTCGAAGGCAGCATCGGAATCCTGCCCCGCCGGATCATGGTGCGCGATCAGGATCACTTCGCCGCGACTACGGTTCTGAAGGACAACGAGATCGAAACGGGCTGGTGATGGATGCGGCTCTGACCGATGACAAGTTCCTCGATGGACGGCTGAATATCCTACAACCGAGAGACGGCTATCGAGCAGGTGTTGACCCTGTTTTGCTTGCGGCTGCGGTGCCGGCAAAAGCGGGGGAACACGTCTTGGAACTTGGCTGCGGCGCGGGTGTGGCGAGCCTGTGTTTGCTGTCTCGCGTTAACGGTTTGTTAGGCACCGGGATCGAGATACAGACGATTTACGCGGATTTGGCATGCCGCAACGCAGAAAGAGCGGATTTGCCGTTGGATGTGGTGACGGCTGATTTGCGGGATTTGCCGCAAGAGGTGCGGGAGAAATCATTTCACCATGTAATGATGAATCCTCCCTATTTCGACCGCGCGGCGAGTACCCCTGCGCAAGATGACGGGCGTGATATCGCCTTGGGCGGCGCGGCGGAAATGGCGGACTGGATTGGCGTGGCCGCTCGACGGTTGAGGCCGAAAGGCAGCCTGACCCTGATCCAGCGGATTGAGCGTTTGCCGGAAATTATCGGTCTGGTGGAGGCACATTTCGGTTCGATCGTGATTCGACCCATCGTGGCCCGCGAAGGGCGGGCAGCGGGGCTTTTCTTGCTACAGGCGCGAAAAGCGGGGCGCGCGGCGTTTCACCTTTCGCCGCCGCTGATCATGCATGAGGGGCCGCGCCATGAAATGGATGGAGACGATTATACGCCGGAAATCAGGGGAATATTGCGCAATGGCGGCGCGCTTCAAATGAAAGCGGGATGAGTTGAAAAGCCGTCATCGGCGAAGTTTCGCATTTTAATATGAAGGATTGATGACAGAACGAAAAATCTGTGCTGCACTGGAGGTACATCAACAAAAGAGGAGGATTGAAATGACCCTAAGTTCGCATCTGGAGGAACTGAGGAAGAAACATCAACACCTCTCGGACGCAGTGGAAGAGGCACTGAAATCACCATCATCTGATGATCTGGAAATCGTCAAGCTGAAGAAGCAGAAGCTCCAGATCAAGGAAGAGATCACACGGCTCAGCACCCACTAGTCGCCTGAAAAATTTGATATCACCCCGTTCCAAGGGTGCGCAGGCCGGTCAGACTGACCGGCCTTTTTATATGCCGCAAGAGCGAAAGACGGGCCAAAAAGCGGGATGCACAATCCATGCACAACTGATGCACAACCTATGCATATCGCACCCGCAGCAAAATGAACGGGACGTTAATTTCGCCCCCACAAAGAATGAAGGAAACGAAAACGGCCAGCCCCGAGGGACTGGCCGTGAAACGCGGTCATCAGAACCGGATCAGACGAAGAACTGCGCGCCGTTGGCGGAGATCGTCGAGCCGTTGATGAAGCCAGAGTCGTCGGATGCAAGGAAGGTCACGCAGCGGGCGATCTCTTCCGGCTCGCCAAGGCGACCGGCGGGAATCTGACCGATGATCGATTCGCGGACTTTCTCCGGCACGGCCATGACCATTTCGGTTGCGATGTAGCCGGGGCAGATGGCGTTGGCGGTGATGCCAGCGCGAGCGCCTTCCTGTGCGAGCGACTTGACGATGCCAAGATCGCCAGCCTTGGTCGCGGCGTAGTTCACCTGCGCGAACTGGCCCTTCTGACCGTTGATCGAGGAGATGACGATCACGCGGCCAAACTTGCGCTCGCGCATGCCGGGCCAGATCGGGTGGATGGTGTTGAACACGCCCGTGAGGTTGGTGTCGATCACCTGATGCCACTGTTCGGGCGTCATCTTGTGGAAGGGCGCATCGCGGGTGATGCCAGCGTTGGCGACGACGATATCGATCGGGCCAAGCTCGGCTTCGACTATCTCGATGCCCGTTTTCGATTCGTCGTAGCTGCCCACGTTCCACTTGTAGGTTTTGATCCCCGTCTCTGCGGTGAACGCAGCGGCGGCTTCGTCATTGCCGGCATAGGTGGCGGCGACGGTGTGGCCTTCGGCTTTCAGGGCCTTGGAAATGGCGGCGCCGATGCCACGGGAGCCTCCGGTGACCAGTGCAACGCGGGACATATCGATTCTCCTTCGAAATTCAGTGCGCAATCTTGCTACATGAGGGAACACAGCGGCGCAACATTATTTCGCTGCGCCGCCGCATTTAAAAGGCTTGGTTTACGGGCGCTCGACGCAGAGCGCGACGCCCATGCCGCCGCCGATGCAGAGGGTGGCGAGGCCTTTCTTGGCGTCGCGGCGCTGCATTTCGAACAACAGCGTGTTGAGAACGCGGTTGCCGGATGCGCCGATCGGGTGGCCGATGGCGATGGCGCCGCCGTTGACGTTTACGATGGACGGATCCCAGCCCATGTCCTTGTTCACGGCGCAGGCTTGTGCGGCGAAGGCTTCGTTTGCTTCAACGAGGTCGAGATCGGAAGCGGACCAGCCTGCTTTTTCCAGCGCTTTCTTGGATGCGTGGATCGGGCCGACGCCCATGATCGACGGATCAAGCCCAGCGGTGGCGTAAGAGGCGATGCGGGCGAGCGGTGTGATGCCGCGCTTTTCGGCCTCATCAGCGGACATCAGAAGCGTGGCGGCGGCGCCATCGTTGATGCCGGAGGCGTTGCCTGCGGTGACGGTGCCGTCCTTGGTGAAGGCGGGGCGGAGCTTTTGCATGCTCTCGATGGTCGCGCCGTGGCGAATGTATTCATCCTGATCGACGGTGATCTCGGCTTTGCGGGTTTTGACGATGAAGGGGATGATTTCATCGACGAACTTACCAGCCTTTTGCGCGGCTTCTGCTTTGTTCTGGGAGGCAAGCGCGAATTCGTCCTGCTGCTCGCGGCTAATCTGCCACTGCTCGGCGACGTTCTCTGCCGTCTGGCCCATGTGGTAGCCGTTGAATGCATCCCAAAGGCCGTCACGGATCATGGTGTCGATGTATTTCATGTCGCCCATTTTGTGACCAGCGCGGAGATGCGCGGCGTGGGGCGAAAGTGTCATGTTTTCCTGACCGCCAGCGACGACGATGGAGGCATCGCCCAGCATGATGTGCTGTGCGCCGAGCATCACGGTGCGCAGGCCGGAGCCGCAGACCTGATTGATGACCCAGGCGGAGGATTCTTTCGGCAGGCCAGCGTTGATATGGGCCTGACGTGCGGGGTTTTGGCCTTGGGCGGCGGTGAGTACCTGACCAAGAATCGTTTCGCTGACTTCGGATTTGTCGATACCCGCGCGGGCGACGACGGCCTCGATCACGGCGGCGCCGAGTTCATGCGCGGGGGTGTTGGCGAAAGCACCACCGAAGCTGCCGACGGCAGTCCGTGCAGCGGAAGCGATTACAACATTGGTCATGAGGGACTCCTCTTTTCTCATGCGATCTGGACCGCAGGCGAGAGAGCCGCTGGGCGGGACTCTCCCCGCAATTGAGGGGTGTTGTAGGGGGAGCGGGCCGATATCGCAACAGAATTGTGCATATGCGGCAAGTTCATGCTGCAATGCAGCATTGCGCCTAGGTCAAACCGGGCAGGTGGATGGCGGTGGCCCGAGGGACAGAAGCTTGGGCGCACCAAAACTGTAGCCTTGCAGGTATTGCGCACCGAGGCGGGAAAGAAGGCGGGCCTGTGCCGCTGTTTCAATGCCTTGCGCGATGACCTCCATGCCGAGATGTTCAGCAATGTCGATCAGCACCTCTGTATGCACCTCCTGATCGGCGGCATCGGTGATGCCAGCGGTGATCTGGCGGTGGTTTTTGACGAGGTCAAAGTCACTCGCGACGAGGCGGGGGAGATCAATAGGCGCCGTGCCGAAATCATCCAGCGCGAAGGTGACACCGCGCGGACGCAGGACAGACCTGAGATCGGTGAGCAGCTCCGGCAGGGCCATTGCGGAGGCTGTGCCGACCTCAAAGATCAGGCGATGGCCGATGGCGGCGCTATCCAGCGCGGCATCGAGCGTGGCGCGCCAGTGACGGTCCCCCATAGAGCGCAAAGACATGTTCAGCGACAGAACGAGCGTCGGGTAGCGGCGGAGCGCGGCAAGGCCGAGGCGCAGGGCGGCGGTATCGAGTGCGCAGCCAAGAGCCGTTTCCTCCACCGAGCCAACGAAGAAACGCGCTGGGATCACCCTGCCGCGCGGATCGAGGAGGCAGACCAGCCCCTCATGATACAGGATGTGATGCGGGGCGCGGGCGGTGACGACGGGATGCACCGCCAGCCGCGTGCGGCCGTTCTTGAGCGCGGCGGCGACCATCGAAGGTGCGTCGCCCCATAGCGGGCGGCGACATATTCAAGCGGGTCAGCTGGCGGGTTGTGAAAGCTCATGCGGGTAATTTGCGCGGCAAGTTCTAATGACTGGTAAAAACCACCAGAGTTGTGAACAATTGCAGAGGTTTTGCAGGAGGAAACAGGATGGATGACAGCCGTTGCGGATGGGCCGGACCGGAGCCGATCTACATCGCCTATCACGACAGCGAATGGGGCGTACCGGAATGGGACAGCCGCGCGCTGTGGGAGAAGCTGATCCTTGACGGGTTTCAGGCGGGGCTGAGCTGGATCACCATCCTCAAGAAGCGCGAGAATTTTCGCGCGGCGTTTGAAGGCTTCCACCCCGAGGTCATCGCCGGATGGGGCGAGGCGGAGGTGACGCGGCTGCTGGGCGATGCGGGGATCATCCGCCATCGCGGCAAGATCGAAGCGACGATCACCAACGCGCGGGCCTATCTGGAGATCGAAGATTTCGCGAAATGGTGTTGGGATTATGTGGATGGCAGCCCGCTCCAGAACCGCTGGGAAACAATGGCAGTGGTGCCTGCCTATACGCCGCTGTCAGAACGGATGTCCAAAGACCTGAAGAAAGCCGGTTTCCGCTTTTGCGGGCCGACCATTGTTTATGCGTGGATGCAGGCGGTGGGGATGGTGAACGACCATCTGACGGAATGCCCCCGCCATGCGGTGTGCGCAGGAATGGCTACCAGCGCTTGAGCGCGGCTTCATCCTCGTCCCGCGCGGCGACCCAATCGGAACCGGAGGCGGTGACTTCCTTCTTCCAGAAGGGTGCGCGGGATTTGAGGTAATCCATCAGGAACTCCGCCGCCGCGAATGCATCGGCGCGGTGGCGGGCGGCGGTGGCGACCATCATGATCGGTGTGCCTACATTCAGCGTGCCGTGGCGGTGGATCACCAGCGCATTGGAAAGGGACCAGCGGGTAACTGCCTCGTCGGTGATCTTGGCAATCGCTTTCTCGGTCATGCCGGGGTAGTGCTCGATCTCCATCGCCTCAAGGCCGCCATCGACATCGCGGACGATGCCGGAAAAGCTGACCACGGCGCCCGCGCCGGAAGTGGCGGCGGTGAAGGCATTCAGCTCGGCGCCTGCGTCGAAGGCATCTGTCTGGACGCGGACCTGCATGCGGTTAGCCGCCCGTCATCGGCGGGAAGAATGCGACCTCACGGACGCCTTCAAGCGGCGCGTCGAAGTCGGTCAGTTCCTGATCGAGCGCGACGCGCAGGGCGGAGACATCCTCGAACGCAGCGGCGTAGCGTTCCTCGCGGGCTTTCAGCTCCTCGACCAAAGCGGAGACGGTGGGCGCGTTGGTTTCGACCTGCTCGGACGGGACACCGATACGCTCGCGGACCCAAGCGAAATAAATCACGTTGATCATGCGGACTCCTTCAGGTGTGGCAGTGCCTTACGGAAGTAATCTATGCCGGTGATCAGGGTGAGCAAGGACGCGATCCAGAGGAGGATTACGCCGATGAACCAGCTGTAGTAATAACCGTCATAGACCATGCGAAGGCCCAGTTCGTCCTCTACATCGCCGTTGAGGACATCGCGGAACATCTGTTCGTCCATCCCGTAAGACCACATGACGACGTAGTGTTCAAAAACGCCTTGGGCAAAGAGGACCGCAATGGCGACCATCTGGGCTGTGGTTTTCCATTTGGCGAGTTTGGTGACTTTGAGTGTGCCAGCGGTATCGCCCAAGAACTCCCGCAGGCCGGAGACAAAGACCTCGCGGAAGAGGATCACGGTTGCGGGCAGAAGAATCCAAGGGTTCATGCCGGAAAGCGCGGTGAGCACGGCGATGGCGATAATGACCATCGCCTTATCAGCGATGGGATCGAGCATCGCGCCGAACTTACTTTCTTGTTTCCACGCGCGGGCGATCCAGCCATCGAAGAAATCCGTCACCGCCGCGCCGATGAACAGCGCGAGCGCGTACCAATCGGCCCACGGACGGGCAAAGTAGAGGAACATGATCGCAACGCCGGGGGCGGCGAAGAGGCGCAGGACGGTGAGGATATTCGGCAAGGTCCATGTCATGGCTGAGAATTAGCCGGAAATTTCGCCCATGACCATAAGGAAGCGCGGCGGCGGCGCGGTTCAGCCCTTTTCATGGAAGAAATCGTAGATCGTTTGCGCCATTGCTGCGGACACGCCATCAACTGCTTTGAGGTCTGAGAGGTTGGCGCGGCTGACGGCCTTGGCCGAGCCGAAATGCGCCAAGAGCGCTCGCTTCCGCGCCGCACCAACGCCGGGGACATCATCGAGCGGGGTGGCGCCGACGGCCTTGGCCCGTTTGGCGCGGTGGGTGCCGATGGCGAAGCGGTGCGCCTCGTCGCGCAGGCGCTGGATGAAATAGAGCACGGGATCGTTGCGCTGGAGCGCGAAGGGGCGGCTGCCGAGGCGGTGGAACTCTTCCTTGCCGTGGTCACGATCCACGCCCTTGGCGACGCCGACCATCGGAATATCCTCGACGCCGTATTCGGCCATGATCTCGGCCACAGCGCTCACCTGCCCTGCGCCACCGTCGATCAGGAGGAGATCGGGCCAGAGGCCGGCGCTGCGGTCGGGGTCTTCTTTCAGGAGGCGCTTGAAGCGGCGGGTGAGCACCTCTTTCATCATGCCGAAGTCATCACCGGGGGTGAGGTCATCGCCACGGATGTTGAACTTACGGTAGTGGTTTTTCGCGAAACCCTCTGGCCCTGCGACGATCATCGCGCCAACGGCATCGGTGCCTTGGATATGGGAGTTGTCGTAAACTTCGATCCGATTTGGCACCTCGGGTAGATCGAAAGCCTCGGCCAGGCCGCGCAGGAGCTTGGCTTGGGCCGCGGATTCGCTCATCCGGCGGGCGAGGCTTTCGCGGGCGTTGCGCTTGGCACCGGAGACAAGCTCGGCCTTTTCGCCGCGCTGGGGGACGGTGATATCGACCTTGCGGCCTGCTTTCTCGGCCAGTGCCTCGGCCATCAGATCGGGGTTGTCGAGCCCGTGGGAGAGGATTACAGCGCGGGGCGGATCGCGGTCGGAGTAGAACTGGCCGACGAAGGCTTCCATCACTTCGGAAAGATCTTCGTCGCCGCTGATGCGGGGGTAGTAATCATGATTGCCCCAGTTCTGGTTGGCGCGGATGAAGAACACCTGAACGCAGGCCTGCCCGCCCTCGGTATGCAGCGCGATGATGTCGGCCTCGGCCACGGTGCGGGGGTTGATGCCTTGCGCGGTTTGTACCTGCGTCAGTGCGCGGATGCGGTCGCGCAGGGCGGCGGCGCGCTCGAACTCCATCGCTTCGGATGCCTCGGCCATCTGGGAGGCGAGGGCTTCCTGAATGCGAGCGGTTTTGCCGGAGAGGAATTCGGCGGCGTCTTTCACCGAGCGGGCGTAATCGGCCTCGGAGATATAGCCGACGCAGGGCGCGGAGCAGCGCTTGATCTGGTAGAGGAGGCAGGGCC
>Ga0181576_10000237_pt1 | contig 38486 bp, 36 predicted proteins | sample 101ome_22_FD_132464 | JGI IMG/M metagenome (GOLD analysis project Ga0181576, IMG submission 132464) | Coastal salt marsh microbial communities from the Groves Creek Marsh, Skidaway Island, Georgia - 101412BT metaG (megahit assembly) | ecosystem: Environmental > Aquatic > Marine > Intertidal... | reverse complement strand
GAAACTCAAGCCTTTGTTTTTGAAAACTGTGACCCATCTTTTAACCTTATTGAGATTAAAAATGCATTTAAAAACAGATCCGTTAGTCTTTTAAAATTTAAGAGATCAATTTATGATACTAATAAGTCTAAATTAAGAAAATATATTGAATTCATTTTCTTTGGTGAAAAAACAAATTAGTAAAAATCGAAGGTAATGAAACGATTATTGGCGATGTAGTGCTTATGTTTAAGTAAAGTGTATGTGTAAAGATCTTAGCTCTAATGCTGGCATGCTAAAGGCTCGTTGGCTGAAGGGCGAAAAGCCAAGGAAAAGGAGCCCTTGTCCCTTCCAGGAATATTCGCTAAATGATTGCAAAGATTAAAGAAATAAAATACTATGTTTATCTTTTAAACTTTTCTTAAGAATAAAGATAATGGTAAGGGTTAATTTCGGATGCGGCATGTCGCCAACAAGCGGATGGCTGAACTTTGACAATTCATTATCTTTAAAAATCGCTAAATTTCCTTTTTTCCTTTTTTTTCTTAAAGTCTTAAATCTTTTAGATGAAGCACAAATCGCTAATGTTGAATTTAATAAAGTTAATAATATTAAATTTTCTGATGCTACAAAAAAACTTCCTTTTGACGAAAACACGGTAGATGTGATTTATACATCACATATGCTTGAGCATCTGTCACGAAAAAAAGCAGAACAATTTGTTACTGAGGTTAAACGTTGTTTGGTTGATGGAGGTATTTTAAGAATTGCAGTACCAGATTTGAGAAAACAAATAATGCAATATGTCGAGCATTCAGATGCTGATTTGTTTTTGGAGCGCACTCATTTAAGTTATGGAGAATTATCTTCCATTAAGCAAAAATTGAAACTTCTTATTATTGGCTTTAGGCATCATCAATGGATGTACGACGGTAAATCATTATCGAAGTTGTTGCTCAATACTGGTTTCAGTAAAGTCCTTGTTTTGGACGCTGGTGAAACAGTTATTAAAGACCACGAAGGATTGAATCTTTTTGAAAGAGAAGATGATTCACTATATATTGAGGCGATAAAATAAAGTTTCTTAAAAAAGTAATAAGTGTTGTAGCTTGTTAAGCCAACTCCCTCTTTTTAGTAGCGTTATTAGAGCAATGATAGATAAAACCTTAATTCACGAAAACGAGTCAAAATCGCACATTTTTTTAGTCGAAATTATTTGTAGAGAGTTAGAAATGTTGACTATCTGCGACGAATATATAATGGTAAGAAATTTTCATAATACTGTTATGCTTTGGTGTTGTTTACATTTCAAATGTAGCGATGCAGATTTATAAATTAGTTGTAAACTAAAAAATTTTATGATGAAAAACAATAGCGTACTCATGTGCGACTATTGAGAAGGAATATTTCATACCTATTCAGTGTCTATAATGTTTGTGAATTTATGTTCTTATTGGTCAGGTTAAACAAGCTAAAAGCGAAGATTTTTTATTACTTCTTATATTTTTTCTAAATTATTAGAATTCCCGATGTGTGGTATATCAGTTATTTTTAATTACAAAAATAAATTACAAAAAGTCAATTCAAAAGAGTTGGTAATGATTCGTGACCATATGAGAAGTCGTGGTCCTGATGATGAAGGTTTATGGATAAAAGATAATATTGGTATGGGTCATAGAAGATTGTCAGTTATAGATCCTTCAAATAATGGGCATCAACCAATGGTTTCTTCTTGTGGAAAAGTAAGAATTGTATTTAATGGAGAAATATACAACTATAAAAAAATTAAAAAAGACTTAAAGCAAAAAGGCTATTCATTTAAAACAAATAGCGATACAGAGGTTCTCATTAATTTATATAAAGATAAGGGAGAATCAATGTTAAATATTCTGAGGGGGATGTATGCATTTGCAATTTGGGACGAAATCAATCAAGGGCTTTTTATTGCTAGAGACCCTTTGGGAATTAAGCCACTTTACTATTCAGATAATGGAAAAGAAATTCGTATTTCTTCTCAGGTTAAGGCACTAATTGCTGGTGGAGGAATAAAAACAACCACAGATCCTGCCGGACTTGTAGGCTTTTATCTATGGGGGAGTATTCCTGAGCCATGCACTCTTTACAAAGAAATAAGATCACTAGAGGCAGGAACAAAATTATGGATTAACAAAAAAGGAATCAGAAAGGAAACTTATTTCAAACTTTCAGATTTATTTGAAAAAGAGTTTGATTCTCAGGAAAATAAATCAAAAGAAGAGGCTATAGTCGAGCTTGACTCTGCTCTCAATGATTCTATCAGCCATCATCTGGTTTCCGATGTTCCTATTGGTGTTTTTTTATCATCGGGGATTGATTCAACTTCTCTAGTCGCTTATGCAAATCATAATAGAAATAAGATAAGCACAATAACACTTGGATTTAATGAATATAAAACGACAAATTATGACGAGATTCCTCTAGCAGAGAGGGTAGCATCTTTTTACGGAACGAGGCACATCTCAGCTCGCCTTGATAGAGATGATTGTATCGAAGAGTTTGGTAAGATATTTTCTGTAATGGATCAGCCCAGTATAGATGGCATAAATACTTATTTTGTAAGTAAGATTGCTTCTAAGGCCGGAATAAAAGTAGCTTTATCAGGTATTGGTGCAGATGAAATATTTGGCGGGTATCCTAGTTTCAGTCAAATACCTAATATCGTAAATTTTTTTAAATTTTTAGGGGGTATGAATTTTTTAGGCAGGAGTTTTCGCTATATCACTACCCCATTATTTAAGAAAATTCGTTTACCAAAACTTCCTGGTCTTATAGAGTATAGCAATAGTTATGGAGAGGCCTATCTTCTTCGAAGAGGATTATTTATGCCTTGGGAGCTTCCAGAAATTCTTGACCAGCAAACCATTAGGGATGGATGGGAGGAATTACAACCAATAACGAAATTGAACGATTTGACTAAATCAATTGTTGATGAACACCTAAAAGTTTCTATTATGGAAATGTCTTTTTATATGCGTAATCAGCTTTTAAGGGATGTTGACTGGGCAGGAATGGCTCACTCATTGGAAATTAGAACACCATTTGTTGATATAGATTTCTTAAAGAATGTCATTCCACTATTAAAAACTAACACACCACCTGGGAAAAAAGAGATAGGACTAAAAATAAATAGTCAAATAAAATCTGATATTCTTTCAAGGTCGAAATCCGGGTTTAATATGCCTGTAAATAAATGGATCTCTGACAGAAATAACACTTTTAAAGTTAAAAATAACCGCGACTTTGCAGATTTTTTAATGCAGCACTTTTTGTGACAATTTAATAAATCTGAGCAAAAAAAAATTAAAGGAAGAAGAATTGAGAGTTTTAATCAGTCTACTAAGTTTTAATCATTCAGAAGATACAATTGAGTGCTTAAAAAATATTCAAAAGCTGTCAAGGGAAAATATAGCATTTGATATCTTGCTTATAGAAAATGGATCAATAATTAAAGAAAAGAATATATTGCTTGATTATGTAAAAAATGATGATGCATATATTTTTTTGAATTCAAAAAAAGATTTTAAAGACCTAAAAAACCTCCCCATCAAAAAAAACATATATTTGGATCTGAAAAAAAATATAGGATTTACAGGAGGCCACAATATTAGCTTCGACTATATTAAAGATACTGATCACTATGAATACTTGTGGGTATTAAATAATGATGCCTTGCCAGAAAAAAATTCTTTGGTTAATCTGATTAGTTTCTCAGAAAAAAACAAGCCATGTATTTCTGGTTCAGTAATAATGGATTATGAGAATAGAGATATTATTCAAGACTTAGGAACAAAGTCAGTTAGTAATATTAGAGGATTTAAGGCCGCTAAACTAAAAGACAGCAAAGATGGATTATCAATTTTAGTGCACGCTGTATGCGGGGCAAGTATGCTTGTTGATGAAAATATAATTAAAAAAGGTATCAAATTTGATGAAGCTTTCTTTCTTTATGTTGATGAAAACGAGATGGGATACAGATGTGCAAAATTGGGCATAAATTCTTATATTGTTCTTAATTCACTTGTTTTCCATAAGGGGTCCATAGTTTTAAAGAAAGACAGTGCTCAGAAATTGTATTATTTAGTGAGAAATTTACTTTATTTAAAAAGGAAGCATTTTTCCCTAGGAAGTGTACTTTTTTCAGTTTTCCACCTTGGCCTTATGACTATTTATAAATATAAGTTTAGCCCCCAAAGCGTAAAAGCATATTCGCTTGCATTGTATGATTTCTATAAAGGAAATATGGGTGAGTCTATACATTCAATCAAAGATTGACCTCAATTTTCATTATTTGCTTTGTTAAAATTAACCAACATTGATACTGTTTTTATCTTCTGTGCGTTTCATTAAAGTTTGTATAGTTTCTCTTCATCCAACTTATTACCATTCTGGAATATGGAGAAGACTCAGCAATCTTAAACAAATCGATCTAACTGTTTATTACTTATCTGAATTAGGCATGAAGGGAACTTTTGATCCAGAATTTAATACTACAAGACACTGGGCAGATAAATCTGTATTTTTCGGCTTTAAATATCGATTCATAAAAAACTATGCTAAATTAACTTATGGTTACGGCTTCTTTAGTCGTTTTAATCCAGGCATAATCAAACTTTTATACAAGAAATACGATGTGGTCCTATTGCACGGTTATGACACTATTAGTATGTGGGCTGCTCTTGTGACTGCTTTAATTTGCAAGACCTCAATTATGTGGAGAGGCGAAGTAGTTTTAGACCAAACCAAAAAAAAACAATTTTTGAGAAATATAATAAAAAGAGTCATGCTCAAATTTTTGTTTAATCGTTGCGATACAATATTCTATAGTTGTTCTGGAAATAGGGAATATTTGCGTCACTATGGCGCTAGTGAAGACAAGTTATCTCTTTTGCCATGTGCTGTAGACAATGATTTTTTTCAACAACAAAACAAATATTATTCCTCTAAATTAGCAGAAATTAGAAACGAACTTGGAATAAATAGCGATGATTTTGTAGTAGTTTATTCTGGAAGACTTACAGATAGGAAAAGACCTCAAGATTTAATTTCTGCAATTGCCAAAACAAAGAAACAAAAAATTGTTGCTTTGTTTATAGGCGATGGACCCAATATGGAATCATTAAAAAATTATGCAATCAAGATGGGGGTGAGGTCAATATTTGTCGGATATAAAACTCAGAAAGTAATTGCAAGATTCTATTCTATTGCTAATGCTGGAGTAATCCTATCGAGTTATGATCCATCTCCAAAATCTTTAAATGAAATTATGAATTTCTCATTACCAGTCATTGTTACTGACGTTGTTGGAACTTCAAGAGATCTAGTAAAAAGAGACTGTAATGGTTTTATTGTTCCTATTGGAGATATAGATGTTATCGCTTCGCATCTATCTTTTTTGTTTAATGATGAGGCTGGAGCAATCAAGATGGGTAAAGAATCATTAAGAATTATTCAGGAGTGGAATTTTTCAGAAGATGTGAGAGCTATAAATATTGCAATTAAGGAAAATACCTCTAAAAAATGCAATTAAATTAAATGCCATTAACTTTTTCCAAATCCAGAATTACTTAATATGGAGCCTGTATTTAAATCCCCTCCAGGGCAAAATTTCTTTTTCGGATATTTTGATAAATCACCGATTAGTGCGAATGGCACTAGGTTATTAGCTTGTAGAAGTAATTTTATTGATAGACCTGTAAAAAATGGAGACACTATAGATATAGGTTACTTTAATTGGAAAAGATCAAATAAATTTGAAAAAATCACATCATCTTCCGCTTGGAATTGGCAGCAAGGGTGCATGTTGCAATGGCTTGGTACTCAATGCAGTGATAAGATTATTTACAACGATGTAAACAAAGAAAAATTTGTATCCGTAATATTTGATATTAAAACTAATAAAAAGAGGATTCTCCCTATGCCAATATATGCTCTGGAACCAGGCGGCCGATTTGCACTTTGCATTGATTTTGAAAGACATTATTGGTATAGAAATGGTTATAACTATCAAGGAGTTCGCAATCCAGATAAAAAAATTCCTTATGATAAAGATGATGGTATCTGGAGATTAAATATTGATACATCACATATCAAGAGGATATTAAGTTTAGAAACTCTTGTGAAGATTAATCCAGTAACTGGAATGAGTAAATCTGTTCACTATGTTGAGCATATAAACATCAGTCCAAATGGTAAAAGATTTATGTTTATCCACCGATGGAAGACTTCAGATAATAATATTTACAGCAGGCTTTTTACAGCAAATATTGATGGAAGTGAAATCTTTCTTGTCAATGATAGTGGAAGAGTTACTCATGCATGTTGGGCAAATGACGGGGAGATAGTGGCCTGGTGTGGTCAAGAAAATTTAGTAAATAAACTAAGAAGTAATGTTAAATTATCAAAATATCTTTTTGCTCCATTATTGCCTTTTTATCATAGACTTACAGGTCAAAATTCCAAAATCAATCAATTAGCAACTGGCGATTCATATTATAGGTTTTTGGATAAATCAAGCTTTAGAGAAAGACTTTCTCCAGAGTTATTAAATGAAGATGGTCATCCTTCATTTAATCCAAAAAATAAACAAGTTATGCTTACTGATACATATGAAGATAGCAACCATAAAAGAACTGTACTTTTATTTGATATGAAATCTAAGAAAGTTCGTTATATCGCAAAGTTAAAGTCTATGCCAGATTTAGATAAAACAACCTATAGATGCGATTTACATCCAAGATGGTCGACTGATGGCAACTTTGTTATAGTTGATACCACCAATGAATTCTTTAGACAAATATATGTATACAAGGTATAAGTTTGAAAGATATTGCTTTTAATGGCTCTTTGTATATCAAAACATTTTTAAATAGTTATGAATTTTTTAAAATATTTGGTTAGGATTTAACATTACTTCTTAATGAAAAAACTTTTATTAGTTACTAATTCGCATTTAAATGAAATAAACCATCTAATTGATGCATTTAAACTCAAAAGAGATTTAATTTTAAATATTGAGTATTTGCATAAAAAGGATCGCAATTTTTCCTTATTAACAAGACTCTTTAATAAATTGAGATTACCAATTGATATCGATTGGTTAAATGTAAGAGTTTTGATTCAAATTCTTAGAAATTCCCCTGATATTATTTTGATCATGAAAGGAAATTATATTTTCCCTTGGCTTCTCAGATTCATAAAAAAAAGTAATCCCCAGATTAAGTTAGTTTCTTGGTCTGGAGATAATATGTTTGAAAAACATAATAGAAGCATCTACTACACATTGGGTCTTAAATACTATGATAAGGTGTTTACGACTAAATCATGTAATTGCGATCCTTCAGAACTGAAGACTCTGGGCGCTAAGAAAGTTATATTTCACAACAAATCTTACTCTAAGATCTTTCATAAGCCCTGCAGTAACTGTGACGAGATATCAGAAAAACACGATGTTTTGTTTATTGGATATGCTGAGCAAGACAGATTTCAATATATGAACTATTTAGCTAAAAACGGAATAAATATTCATATTTATGGCGGTGGATGGGATAGAGGAGAATACAAATTCGCACATCCAAACTTAATTATTCATAATAAGATTCTAGTTGGTGAAGATTATGCAAATGCATTATCTTGTAGTAAGATTTCTCTTTGTTTTTTGCGCAAAGCCAATAGAGATTTACAAACTTCTAGGAGCATTGAAATTCCTGCTTGTGGAGGTTTTATGGTTGCAGAGAGAACTAATGAGCATCTATTTTTATATTCAGAAAATGAAGAGGCTGTTTTCTTTGAAACTAAAAATGAGTTACTAAATAAGGTAAGATATTATCTCAAGCATGAACATAAAAGAAAGTCTATTTCTAAATCCGGTCTAAGAAGAACCCAAAAAGAAGATTACAGTTATGAAAATAGGGTTGATTTTATTTTGAGAAAAATCAATGAAAGTTGATATAGCTGTTACAGGAAGGTTTCATGCGTTTGATCTTGCTAGAGAGTTAAATAAGAGAAATATTCTCGGTAAATTAATAACGACATATCCAAAATTTAAAGCTAAAGAATGGGATATTGATAGTGATAAGATTATTTCAGAGGCATATCTTGAGGTATTAAATAGACTTAGGTTAAAACTTCCAGTCTCTACACAAATGCCTATTGGAGAATTAATAAAAAAAATCCATGACCGAAAAGTTGCTAAATGTACTGGTGACAATGAGGTCTTAATAGGTTGGAGTGGTTCTAGTTTAAATTCAATAATCAAAGCTAAAAGAAATAATAAGATTGTAATTCTTGAAAGAGGAAGCTCACATTATTCGTATTATCTGAAGAATTTTTTATTAAATCAAAAATACCAAAGATTTGACATCGGTTATCAAGTTAATTATTCTCAATGGCAGAGAGAATTATTAGAATATGAACTAGCCGACTTTATCTCTATTCCTTCTTCATTTGTAAAAAAAACATTTACCGATAATGGCATTCAGGAGAACAAACTAATTGTTAATCCATATGGAGTAGACATATCGAAATTTAAACAGCTTCCCAAAAAAGATGACGTTTTTAGAATTTTGAATGTTGGCCAAGGAAGTTTTCGAAAAGGGTTCCATCATTTGTTGCAGGCTTTTTTCGAATTAGATCTACCTAACTCTGAACTTATACACATAGGCACTATTAAGCCAGAAATGAAATCTTTTTTGGCTAAGTATAATCATCCAAATATTATTCTTATAGGAAACAAACCCCAGAACGAGCTTAAGGACTATTACTCTAATGCAAGCATATTTGTTCTGCCAACAATTGACGATGGATTTGCTATGGTTTTATCTGAAGCAATGGCTTGTGGGTTGCCAGTCATATCTACGACAAACTCAGGTTGTCCAGATTTAATCTCAAAAGATGGCAAAGAAGGATTTATTATGCCGATTGAATCTGTTGAGTCTATTAAAGAAAAGATAGAGTACTTATATCGTAATCAGGATAAATGTTTGCAAATGGGAGTGAATGCGAAAAAAAGGATATTGAGTAACTTTACTTGGGATGATTATGGCGATCGATATTTTAAATTTCTAACAAATATAGGAAATTCTGCAGTTGAATAAAATCAACATTATTTATATTGCCAGCACTGGTAAGTCTGGATCAACTTTGCTCGAGACAATATTAGATAATCATGAGAAATGCTTCTCTCTTGGAGAGTTTCAAGTTTTTCCAATCGATTTAAAATTTGACCTCCAACCTTGCGGATGCTCCTCAAAAGTTGCTGAATGTCAATTTTGGAAGGATGTATATCTGAAAAATAAAACAATAATTGATCATGGGTCTATTGATAGGTTTAGGAATCTTACAGCGGGTAAAGTTTTAAGATGGAGCGAGCTCCTGGAGATATTTTTCAATGTGCCAAATAAATTGCATGAAATTAACGAATATGGGTACCAAAACTATACTGTTTTAAAAACTATTAAAGAAAAACTTAATGCAAATGTAAATTTTTATCTCGTAGATTCCTCAAAAGATCCCTACAGATTAAAGTGGCTTCAACAAAGCAATCTTTTTAACATTAAAGTTCTGCATGTTTTAAAGAGACCTCAATCTTTTGTATATTCAAATATCAAAAATGAAAAAAACTTTTTCATGAGGTTTTACAAATTATTACGAATGTCTGCAAGATGGATAATACAAAATATAATAATCGAGAAAGTTGTAATGAAATATCTTACGCAAGATAGTTATCTCAAAATAATGTATGAAGATCTCGCAGAATTTCATAAGAATGAGATTGCTAGGATTTGCAAGTTCTTGGAAATTCGTCAGATTGAAGATATCATGATTGGAGAAATGCATAAGAATCATGCAATATCAGGAAACATGATGCGATTTGGTAAGTCGAAGATTGAGCTTGATGAAAAATGGAAATCACATATGACGGTATTTGACAAGTTTCTGATTTCTGTTATTACACTGCCTTTTAGTTTTCTTTTAAGATAGTGAATTTTGCTAGCAAAATAATCAAATATACTGCGCTACGGCAATTATCTTTTTTATTTGGAATAGTTAGCAATATTGTTTTAGCTAGACTTATTTCTCCTGAATATTTTGCCCCTTTTGTAACATCTCTTGCAGTACTTGAGGTTATTTATGCATTTGGTGATATAGGACTAAGGAGGTCAATTATAAATAATTCTGAAAAGAAGGATATATTTGGTACTGCTTTATTATTATCCATCTGCATCTCGTTAATTTTACTTTTTACAACTGTAATATCAGCGCATTTACTAGTTGAAGAGCAATTATTTTGGATAGTTTTTATATTGGCACTGAGTAAATCGATTAGTTTTATTTCAAGAGTTTACTCCTCATTTTTAGAGAAAGATTTCCGACATGTTTTAATTGCATCAGCTGAACTATTTGCTAAATTTACTTCGTTTTTTTTTGCTTTGTATTTGATTTATGCCGGTTTGAATACTTTCGCATTGGTGTACAGAGAAATTCTGTATTTTGGAATTATTTTCATTATCTTATTTGCTGTAAATTACAAAGATATTACCTACAGGTTTGATTTTCATACTGCAAAGATATTTTTAAGTTCATCTTTTTATTTCTCTTTTTCATCTATAGCAATGACGATACAAAGAAATTTGCCAGTTATCTTTTTCGGAAAGTTTTCTGATTTAGATGCTGCACACTATAACAGGAGTTTTTTTATAGCTGGCTTATCAAATTCTTTAATGGTTCCAATTACAGATCATATATCTTATTCTTATTATGTAAGAGAAAAGAAGAGAAAAGCCAATTTAATGAAATCATTGAATCTAAATCTTTTCTTTTTCTTCAGAATTCTCTTGCCCTTGAGTTTTATATTATATATTTACTCAGAAGATATTGTTTTTTTGCTATTTGGCCAAAGTTGGGGTGACTCTGCAGATTATATAGAGGGATTAAGTGGTTTTTTCCTTCTATGGCCTATGTATAATATTCTTAGGTTTTTCCTTTATTCACAAAAAGAAATTGGAGCAGTTAATAAAAATATTATTTTTGGCTTGATTTTTCTTTCAGTGTTTATTTTCTTGGTTCAAATTTTTAATTACAACTATTCAATTATTTCTTGGGGAGTTTCTGCAAACATGCTGCTATGTTCAACTCACTTGTTGTTCTATGTCAATAAGGTCGTTTCTTTAGACCTTAAAAAGATCTTATTGAGACCTTCTTTGAGTTTTGTCATATCATTAGCTGCATTATTTCAAGATTTACCTGACTTAATAAACTTATCTTTATTTTTCTTTATTTATGTTGTTTGTTTATATTTCCTAGAAAGAAAAGAAATCAAAGAATCTTTAGATTTAATTTTTAAGAAAAGTTAGTATGACAATTAAAGAAAAAAGTTGATTAAAAAAAATTATGAAGATACTAATTTTTATAGATAGTTTTTTTCCAGGAGAAAAGGGCGGAGGTCCAATAGTTTCTATCAAGAATTTGGCTAAATTATTGCATGAAGAATTTGATATCTTAATTTGCACTAAAAACCACGATCTAAATACTAAAAAAACTTATGAAAGAATCATTCCAAATAAATTGAGTAAATTTGAAAATTTAGATGTCCTGTACCTGGATAAGATAAATGTTTCAATTCTCAAAAAGACCATAACTGACTTTACTCCAGACATTATTTATATAAATAGTTTTTTTTCTGTTCTATCGATTATGGTAATTTTTATTAATAATTTTCAAAGTCCGAAGAAAATTGTTATTTCTCCTCGGGGCGAGCTTCAAGAGAATGCTCTAAAAATTAAATTCTTAAAGAAGTTTTTTTATTTAAAACTTTTTAATTTTTTTAAATTCAGTAGAGACCTGGTATTTTTGTCAACATCTGATATCGAGAAATCTTGCGTTAAAAATTTATTTAGAAATAATAAACTTGCTGTGATTCCGAACATTGTAGATTTGCAAGATTTCAAACCAATTTGTAAGAACGAAAATTTTTTAAAGTTGGTTTTTTTTTCTAGAATTGTAAAAAAGAAAAATCTGCTATTTGCACTTACTTGCTTGGCAGAAGTCAAATACGATGTGGTATTTGATATTTATGGACCTATTGAGGATAATGCATATTGGAATAAATGCCTCAATGTAATAAAGAATCTACCTAGTAATATTATTATAAATTACAAAGGATGCATACCAAATTCTGAAGTTTATCAAAGGATAAGAGAATATCATGCTTTGTTGCTACCAAGTGTTTCAGAAAATTTTGGCCATGCAATTGTTGAAAGCATGGTCGCCGGTCTAGTACCAATAATTAGCAATAATACTCCGTGGGTTAATTTGCAAGATTCTAACGCAGGATGGAGCTTATCTCTTAACGATAAGGACTCATTTGTTGAAGCTATTAGTAGCCTATGCCTTTTAACTAGTAAAAATTTTAGCCTTATGTCAAAAAACTCTATAGATTTTATACATTCCAAAATTGACAATAAAAAAGCAAAAAAAGATTTGCAACTTTTCTTCTCAGAAGCTAATGAATAAAGTTATTCCGATTATTCTGTCAGGTGGTTCTGGCTCAAGACTATGGCCCTTGTCACGTGCTGATTATCCTAAACAATACTTACCTCTTTTAAGTAATCAGACTCTTCTTCAAACTACTTTGAAACGACTTAAAAGTCTAGAAAATTTATCAACACCGATTATTGTATGCAATCAAGATCATCGTTTCATTGTTCACGAACAATGCAAGGAAGTTAACATTCTTAACCCGACTATTATATTAGAGCCTGTGGGCAGAAATAGCGCTCCAGCAATTGCTGTTGCTGCACTCAAATCTAAAACTGACTTTGATGATGCAATATTGTTAGTTATGTCGGCTGATCATATGATCAAAGATGATGAATCTTTCCACGAGTCAATAATGACCGCAATTAAGCAAGCAGAAGAGGGCAAGTTAGTTACTCTAGGTGTATTCCCAACTGAAATTAGCACAGAGTATGGTTATATCAAAACCTCTGAATTTACAGCAAAAAATGTTTACAAAGTTCAAGAGTTTGTTGAAAAACCAGATTTTCAAAATGCTAAATCTTTTATAGACCAAGGAGGATATTATTGGAATGCCGGTATATTTTTATTTAGGGCAGATATTCTTATCAAAGAGTTGAGTAAATTTCAACCTGAAATCATTTCTACAGCTCGTCAATCTTTAAATAACTCCTCAAAAGATATGCAATTTATCAGGTTAGAAAGAGAATCATTCGCAACATCTCCCAACATATCGATTGATTATGCGCTAATGGAAAAAAGTAAAAATGTGGTTGCTGTTATTCTAAAAGCAGAATGGAAAGATGTTGGAAGATGGCAAGCTATATTTGATTTAAAGGAAAGAGATAAGCATAATAATTTTTTAGAGGGTGATATTTTTACATACGAAACATTCAACTCATTTGTAAAATCAGATTCTCGTTTAATCGCAACTGTGGGTATAGAAAATCTCTTTATTGTTGATACCCCTGATGTGACCCTTATTGCATCATCTGAAAAGGTCGATAATGTAAAAAAAATTGTTAAGACTCTAGAGGATCAAAATCGTACTGAAAGTATATTTAACAAAAAAGTTTTTCGTCCATGGGGTTGGTATGATGTTATTCAGACTGGCGATAATTTTCAGGTAAAAAAACTATTCATCAAACCCAGAGCTAGACTATCGCTTCAATCACATAAATATCGTTCAGAACACTGGGTTGTTGTTAAGGGCATTGCAAAGATATTCATAAATAACGAATATTCTATTTTAAATGAAGGAGAATCAACTTTTATCCCGAGGGGTGAAAAGCACTCATTAGAAAATGAAAATGAACAAATACTCGAAATTATCGAAGTTCAGATTGGAAGTTATCTTGGTGAGGACGATATACAAAGATTTGAAGATTTATATGGGAGATCTGAATTGAAATTTTAATAGTAGATCATAATGAATTATAATTCTACAATTTTGATTTAACTAGATGCATATTATATGAAGGCAGTAATTTTAGCTGGTGGTCTAGGGACTCGACTAAGTGAGGAGACCCATTTAAAACCAAAACCCATGGTAGAAATTGGAGGTAAGCCGATATTGTGGCATATTATGAAAATATATTCTGCGCATGGCATAAATGACTTCATTATTTGTTGTGGCTATAAGGGTTATGTTATTAAGGAGTATTTTGCTAATTATTTCTTACATCAATCTGATGTTACATTCAATTTTGAAAATAACAGCTTCGAGGTTCTCAGAAAAGGAGCTGAAAAATGGACTGTTACTCTAGCTGATACAGGCGATCATTCTATGACTGGAGGAAGATTGGCCAGAGTTTCTGAATATTTAAAAGATGAAGATGCATTCTGTTTTACTTATGGTGATGGAGTTTCAGATGTTAATATCTCCGATTTAGTATCTTTTCACAGGAGCCATGGGAAAGATGCTACCCTCACTGCTACCTATCCTCCAGGGAGGTTTGGAGCGCTTGATATCAAGGATAATGTAATAAGAAGATTTGAAGAAAAGCCGCAGGGGGATGGTTTTATGATAAATGGCGGTTTTTTTGTACTCTCGCCAAAGGTTTTTGCAAGAATCTCGGGAGATGACTGTATTTGGGAGCAAGAACCCTTAAAAGGGCTAGCTAGAGACGATAACTTGATGGCATATAAGCACAAAGGTTTTTGGCAGCCAATGGATACCTTAAGAGACTTAAATTATTTACGCCAACTCTGGGATAATAACGAAGCTCCTTGGAAGTTATGGTGATCATTCTTTAATGATATCTTGTGATTTTTTAATAATTGGATCTGGGATTATTGGTGTCAATGTCGCTAATGAATTGGCTTCAAGATATCCAAATAAATCTATAGTTGTGATTGATAAGGAAAAAAATGAGGCTATGCATGCCAGTGGAAGAAATAGCGGTGTTTTGCATGCAGGATTTTATTACACTAGTGACTCACTAAAAGCCAAGTTTACAAGAGATGGAAATATTGCAATGACTAGGTATTGTAAAGAAAATAATTTACCTGTAAGAAATTGCGGCAAGCTTGTAGTTGCGCAGAATGAAAAAGAAATTAAAGTACTGGATGAGCTTCTCATTAGAGCGAAGAAAAATAGAGTGGCTTTAGAAAAAATAACTGAAAAAGAAGCTAAAGAAATTGAGCCAAAAGTCAAAACAAACAAATTTGCTTTGTTTTCACCAAACACTTCTTCAGTTGATCCAAAATTAATAATGAAAAGTATGGTAAGAAATGCCAAGAGTCGTGGCGTAGTTTTTAAATTTAATACTTCTTATCTTAAAAAGAACAATAATCTCATCTCAACTTCTAAAGGCTCTGTTTTAGCAAAGTATATCGTCAATTGCGCTGGTCTTTATGCTGACAAAATAGCAAAAGACTTTAATTTCTCTAAAAAGTATTATCTTTTGCCTTTCAAGGGTGTTTATTTAAAGTCCAATGAAAAGGATATTTCTATCTCTACAAATATTTATCCAGTTCCAAAATTAGAGAACCCTTTCTTAGGTGTTCACTTCACTGTTACTGTTGATGGCATGGTCAAGATTGGACCAACAGCAATTCCCGCTCTTTGGCGAGAGCAATATGAAGGTATGCAAAATTTTAACTCGTCAGAATTATTTGAAATTTTGAAGCAACAAATTAGTTTAGCTTTAAGTTCTAACTTTGACTTTAAGAGGTTAGCTATAGAGGAGATTGCAAAGTATTACAAACCCATTATGGCTAATCAAGCTTCAAGGTTGTGTTCTGGGTACTCTAAATCGTCTTTTATTGAATCATCTGCCCCAGGAATAAGAGCACAACTGGTTGATGCCGATAAAAAAAAATTAGAAATGGATTTTGTAATTGAGGGAGATGGAAAGTCTATGCATGTATTAAATGCCGTGTCTCCGGCATTTACGTGCTCAATTCCTTTTTCAAAATATATTGTTGATAAGATTGAAAAGTTTATAAATCATAATTAAGGAGAAAAATTTGAATGTTTTAGTTACTGGAAATACAGGCTACATCGGTCCAACCCTTGGCAAGGAGTTAAAAAAAGAATTTAAAGATATAATTCTGAAAGGTTATGACACAGGTTTTTTTGCTCACTGTCTTACTGGCGTAGACACAAGCCCAGATATTAATTACGATGTGCAGTTTTTTGGAGATATTCGTAATGTTAATGAAGAAATCTTTTCTGATATTGATATTGTTATTCATCTTGCTGCAATTTCTAACGACCCAATGGGAAATAATTTTTCTGAAGTGACTAAAGAAATTAACTCTACAGCTAGTAGAAAAATAGCTGAAATATCAAAGAAAATGGGGGTCAAAAAGTTTATCTTTGCATCTAGTTGTAGTATGTATGGCTCAGCAGATTCAAAACCTAAGAAGGAGACTGACAAGCTTAATCCTTTGACAGCGTATGCTAAATCAAAAGTATTTATGGAGCAAACCTTAGAAGAGATATCTGATGAGAATTTTCAGTGTACTTGTCTGAGATATTCAACGGCTTGTGGTATGACTTCAAGACTAAGACTTGATCTTGTTTTAAATGACTTTGTTGCTTCTGCAATATCTACTAAAAAAATTGAAATTTTAAGTGATGGTAGTCCATGGAGACCTTTAATTGATGTAAAAGATATGGTTAGAGCGATTAAGTGGGCTATGATTAGGAATAATGATGAGGGAGGATCTTTTTTAGCTGTAAATGTTGGAAAGAATGAATGGAATTATCAAGTCATAGATCTAGCAAATAGGGTGGCAGAGACTCTTTCTGGAGTTGAAATTAATATAAATCCTAATGCGATGCCTGATAAACGTTCTTATAAAGTTGATTTTAGTTTATATGAAAGTCTTGCTCCAAGACACCTCCCTCAAGTAGATTTAAAGCAAAGTATTGAGGAATTAGCATATGGTTTAAAAAAGATGAATTTTGCTGATCAAAATTTTCGATTCTCTGAGTTGATGAGATTGAAAGTTTTGCAAAATTTGCAAGAGAAAAAAATTCTTAGTCAAGATTTATATTGGGCTTAGATTAAGTGTTAAAAGGCTTAAGTCAACTAACAATAATAATTCCTACCTACGAAAGACATAATTTACTTTTGAGGGCAATAGAATATTATAAATCCTGGAATTGCCAAGTTATAATTTGTGATTCAAGTGAGTCAAAATACAAGGGCACGATTCCTAATAATTTCCAATATTTTCATTCTCCAAAAAGGACTCTCGGCAATAAGATATATAACGCACTAGAGAATGTAGATACCAAGTATACATGCCTTTCTCCCGATGATGACTTCCTGGCAAAGAATGCACTTTCTTTAGGAATAAATTTTTTAGACAACAATAAAGAATATATGTCAGTTCAAGGCAATATCATTGAATTCAAGAATAGAAGAAATAAAATACAAATTAAACCTGTAGTGTATCTTGTAGAGTCAAACTATGGTTATCATATTAATTCAGACGATATATTAAGAAGGATTAAGGACTCTATTGGCAGACAGCATGAGTATGGTTTGCATAGAACTTTTGTAACAAAGAAATGTATGAATATAGTTAAAGAAATTAAAGCTATTACCCCTGTTAATGTTTCTTTCTCACTTATTTCTTCTATCTACGGAAAACACCTTAATTTACCAGTATTTTGGCAAGCTAGAGATTTAACACGTTACACTTCATTTGTAGCTTTAGATAATGAGCCCTTATACATTAAAGAACAAACTAAGCCAGAAATCGAGGACCCTTATAATTACGTAGTTATGAATTGGAAGAAATACCTTTTATCCTCTGATGGAAAAAAATTCAAGAATAATTTTATCAATGAGACTGACGATATAATTGACGATGAAACTTTTAGAAGAAAAATTTTTGATGAGGCAACTGAAACTCTTTCGGTTAATGAGTTATCTGAAAAAAAGAAAATTAGGTATCAAATTAAACAACTTGTACCCCAATCAATTTGGGCAGTATACACTTCATTAAGAGACTCTGGAATTGTTGCTTTCTATTGTAGAGCTAAGTATAAACATAAAATCGGATATCCATGGAGTTCAAGCATCTCTGATAAAGATTGGCAATTGATGTCAAAAACTATAATTAATCATAGGAGAATATTTTGAAATTTGAAAAAGTTGATATTGATGGTGTATTTGTTATAGATTTAAATCGTATTGGAGATGACAGAGGTTTCTTTGCTAGAGTTTTTTGCAAGAATGAATTTGAAGAAATCGGACTTATGTCAGAATTTGTCCAAGTTAATAATTCTCTTAGTGCAAAAAAAGGAACACTAAGAGGAATGCATTTCCAGCTCAATCCGTCTTCAGAAGTGAAAGTTGTTCGCTGTATAAAGGGAAGTTTATTTGATGTGGTTCTAGATCTTAGGCCAGACTCTAAAACATTTGGTCGAAGTTTTGGCGCTGAGTTATCTGCAGAAAATAGAAAAATGATGTATGTACCGGAAGGCTTCGCTCATGGGTTTATCACCTTAGAGGATAATACTGAGGCTTTATATTTTGTTTCAGAATTTTATAATCCGTCCCTTGAGAGAGGAATAAGGTATAACGATCCAAAATTTGGAATAAATTGGCCTATTGACCCAACTGAAATTTCAGAAAAAGATTTGAGTTGGCCTGACTATAGCCCAGATTTCCATAGAAATTGATATATTTATGAAAATTTTGTTTACTGGCGCCAGCTCTTTTACAGGTTATTGGTTTGTTAAGAGTTTATCTGAAGCTGGACATGATGTTGTTGCTACCTTTACCGGTAATCTGGATGATTATGACGGTATAAGATTAAAACGTGTAAAAAAATTAATGAATCATGCCAGAATAGTCTGGAATTGTAAATTTGGTACTGACTCCTTCTTTAGTTTAATCAAAAGTGAAAAAAACTGGGATGTATTTTGTCTTCATGGGGCAAATGTTAAAAATTACAAAAGTGAAGATTTTGATATTATTCAAGCACTAAAAGAAAACTCTTTAAACGCTGCATTGGTATTAGATGAGTTTCAAAAACATGAATTAAAAAAGATTATCTATACTGGGTCTGTTTTCGAGGCAAATGAAGGTTTGGGAGAACATCCATTGCGAGCTTTTTCCCCTTATGGTCTATCCAAAGGATTTACATCAGATATTTTTGAATATTTATGTCAGACTCGGAGCATTGATTTCGCCAAATTTGTTATACCCAACCCCTTTGGCCCATATGAAGAAGAGAGATTCACGAATTATCTAGTTAGTTCTTGGCTTAAAGGCATAACTCCAAATGTCAATACACCTGAATACATTAGAGATAATATACACATATCACTTTTATCTATTCTTTATTTGGATTTCGTAGAAGAGAAGCTCTCTATTTTTCAAAAGGAGCACGTATTCCGACCCAGTGGATATATTGAGTCGCAAGGTGCTTTTGCTCAAAGGTTTGCAAAAGAAATTGGTCCAAGACTTGGAATTGAGTCAGATGTGATTTTGAGTCCACAGACTGATTTTTCTGAACCTTTAATTAGAGTAAATGACCAAAAAGTGACCAAAGAACTATCTGAATGGAGTGAAAATTATGCTTGGGATGAATTGAGTGAATATTATTTAAGAAAGTTTAATAATTAAATTCTTGCTATAAGGCAAATAAGCAATTAAAAATTTTTCAAAAATCTGAATTTAAGATGTCCAACAAAAAAATAAATAAAATCAAAATAAAAATTTTAGAAGTGGCTTATCGAGCTCAGGAAGGACACTTAGGAAGTTCATTTTCAATTTTAGATATTTTGTTCGTTTTGTACAACAGTATTCTTAATGTTTCACCCTGCAATCTAAAGTCGGATGACCGTGATTACTTTATTCTTAGTAAAGGACATGCCTCTTTAGGACATGCGGCTATCTTGGAAAATAAAGGCTTTATTACAGATGAACAATTAAGAAGTTATTGCGAATATGACAGTATACTCGGAGGTCATTTAGATAGAAAAAAAGTTCCAGGTGTAGAAGCGTCGACAGGCTCTCTGGGTCATGGAATTTCTATTGCGATCGGAATTGCTCTATCTTCTAAAATTAAAGGAATATCTAACAAGGTTTATACAATTGTTGGCGATGGAGAAATTAACGAAGGTACTTTTTGGGAGTCTTTGTTACTCGGGTCAAATCATAAACTGGATAATTTATGCTGTATTATTGATTTTAATAGGTCAAATGACAGAGCATTAAAAATAGACCCACTAGAGGCTAAAATAACAGCATTCGGATGGGACGTTAGTGTTATTGATGGTCACAATCATTCAGAAATAATTGACAGCTTAAGTCACTTTAAACCTGGCCAACCTAAGGCAGTCATAGCAAATACTATCAAAGGGTATGGAATTAAAAAAATGGAAAATAATCATGCTTGGCATCACAGATCTCCATCTCATGAAGAATTACAAGAAATGATCAGGGATTTATCATGAGAGGCCAATTAGTCAAAACAGTAAGTGAAATTGTTAAAAATGATGAATATTCAGTTTTACTATTGGGCGATATAGGAGTGTATGGCTTTAGGGAGCTTCTCAAGAATTATCCCAATCGTGCCTATAATATTGGTATCTTAGAACAGTCCACAATAAGTTTATCTGCAGGTTTATCAATATGTGGATTGGTGCCAATTGTTCATACAATTGCTCCATTTATTGTAGAGAGATCTTTTGAGCAAATAAAAGTAGATCTTTGCTATCAAGGTTTGGGAGCTAACCTTATATCAGTTGGAAGTTCTTATGATTATGCTTCATTAGGGCCAACGCACCATTGTCCAGGAGATGTTGGAATATTAAGCAACATTCCTGAAATTGAGATAATAGTGCCAGGGCACTCTGATGAGTTTGATCGATTATTTAATCAGAATTACAATAATGAATTTACCTCATATTTCAGACTTAGCGAATCAAGCAATAATGATGCGTATAAAGTGAGTTTTGGTAAGAATATTACTGTAAGAAATGGCAGTAAAAATGTCATTGTTGCAGTTGGACCTATTTTGCAGTCAGTTTTAGATGCGGTTGATGACATTGATATTAATGTTATATATTGTACAACTGTTAAACCTTTTGACAATGATTCATTAAAGGATTTTTTGGACGAAAAAATCATAATAGTTGAGCCTTTTTACAATGGAACACTACTTTCAAATATATCAAATAGTATAAAAAAATCTAAAAGTATTCATAGTATTGGGCTTCCAACTAGTTTTATAAGCAAATATGGTAGTAAGGATGATATAGACTCCCTCGTTGGTCTTGATGCTATGCAAATTAGAAAAAAAATATTAGAAATTATTAATGAACTTTGAATATTTATCAAAAATACTCCTAAAGGATGCTGAATATGTAAATAGAAGTATTCGCCTTAATTCTTTTGATGGAAAAATTATTTTGATAACAGGCGCAACTGGTTTAATTGGATTGAACCTCATTGCCGCAATGATTTTTTATAAAAATACTTTAAAGGATAAACAAATAACAATTTATGCTGTCTCCCATACTAAACCGGAAGGTTTTATTGGTGAATTTTTTACTAAAAACAATATTAATATTATTTTTGGCGATATTACCGATTATAGTTTTTTAAAAAAACTACCAAAGGCGCATATTGTTATGCATTGTGCTGGATATGGCCAACCTGGTAAATTCATGGCAAACAAAATTAAAACGATTGCCATTAATACGACTTCAACTATTGAATTATTAGGAAAAATCAGAAAAGATGGCAATTTTTTATTTATCAGTAGTTCAGAAATATATAGTGGCAATATTAATGAAGATGAAGAAACATATATCGGATATACAAATACTAACCATCCAAGGTCTTGTTATATTGAAGGCAAAAGGACAGGTGAGGCTATAGTTAACGCCGCCAGGGAAGAGGGAATGAATGCCGTTTCAGCAAGGCTAGCTTAGCCTATGGCCCTGGAGTTAAACATGATGATGTTAGAGTTCTAAACCAACTAATTAGCAAAGGCCTTAAAGGAAGGATTGATTTATTAGATTCAGGATCTGCAATTAGAACTTATGGGTATGTGTCGGATATTGTAATTATGTTATTGAATTTGATTATCAAAAGTAAGCACTCTTTTTACAATGTAGGAGGCGAGTCGACATTGACAATTAAGGGTTTGGCAGAAAAAATTGGACAAAAACTTAACTCAAAGGTGTTCTTGCCAGAAAATTTAACTTCTGGAATTGATGGCGCCCCAGATCATGTGGAACTAAATCTGAATAGAATTAAAGATGAGTATGGGCTTACTCAATTTATTGATATAGATGAGGGATTAAAAAGAACGATAGAGTGGATAAAAAATTCTTAAATTGATTAATAAGTTTCATACATTTTTTGCATTTCTTTTTTTTGCACCAATTTTTATTAGCATAACTAATAATGGGGGAATTGTTTTTGATAGATTTCATTTTAGAGATTTAGAAATATTTTCTTTAACGCTACCTGTCTCTTTAATAATAGCCTTAATATTACTAAGTATGAATTTTTTCCAAATTCTGTTGAAAAAGGAGGTTTTCCTCTTCTCTCTTCTTTCAATTTTTGCAATATTGCTTAATGTCTTAACAGCTGAAAATTCAAGTTATCTTAATGTAGTCCTGAAGGTGTTGTTTTTTATTCTAATTTTATTTAGTTTTGAGCATTACTTTAAGAAATTCAAAGATATCCCAATTGGATTATCGCCTTATAAAGCATTAATGTTCGTTTTAGTCTTATCAATCCTGAGCGCAATAATCTATCGAGCAGATGTTTATTATTTTATTTCTAAAGAGGTCGCCATATATAATTTTCAACAATATTTTCCAATAATTTTTATATTGCTCATGGGGATTTGCGCTCATAGAAAAAGTTTATTTATTTTTCTATTGAGTTTATCAGGTGCAATGTTTCTTTCGATTGCCGCTCAAAATTTAACAAGCATATTTATAGTATTAACTTTTTCTGCCCTGTGGTTATTTACGTTTTTTATTAATCAGGAATTATTAAAGCAGCTCAGTCTCGGAGTTACATTTTTGTGCGTTATGCTTCCATTTTTATATTTTTTCTTAGCTGTAATTTTTTTTGATTCACTTAATCCTCTTCTTCCAGAAAGTTTAGCGACAAGAGTTGAAGGAGTATATATGTTTTTTAATAATGCAAGTTGGAGCGACATTATATTTCCTATCCAATTAGATCCTAATGTTCCGGGTGATCATTATCACAACGAACCCATTTCAATTTTAAGTACTATTGGAATAGTTGGCACTCTTCTTTTTTACTTGATAATTCTTAATAAAATTATCCAACTAAACAATAATTATCCTTATATTGCTATATCAATCTCTTTAGTTATTTTTTTTGGAGGCTTAACAATTCTTCCGCTTCTACATCCATATACAGGGATAATAATTGCTTATGTAATAAGTTACTATTCTTCAAAAAGTTCTTCGGTTGATTAAAAAAATATCACATGAATAAAATAAAAAAAACAGCTCTTATTACTGGAGTAACAGGACAAGATGGGTCTTATTTGGTGGAATTACTTCTAGAAAAAGGTTACTTTGTTCATGGAATTAAAAGAAGATCAAGTTCCTTTAATACAAAACGAATAGATCATCTGTACCAGGATCCTCATGCAGTTACAAACCCTAGATTTAAACTCCATTTTGGAGATATAACTGATACAAGTAACTTAGTGAGAATACTTCAAGAAGTTCAGCCTGATGAGATTTATAATCTCGCAGCACAAAGTCATGTTGCCGTTAGTTTTGAGACGCCAGAATATACTGCGGATGTAGTTGGTATGGGTGCTTTAAGGCTTCTTGAAGCTATAAGAATTTTGAAGATGGAAAAAAAAGTAAGATATTATCAAGCAAGCACATCAGAGTTATACGGACTTGTTCAAGAAGTACCTCAAAGAGAAACAACTCCTTTTTATCCAAGAAGTCCCTACGCCGCAGCAAAGCTTTTTGCCTACTGGCTGACAGTAAATTACCGTGAAGCTTATGGAATATTCGCATGCAATGGGATACTTTTTAATCATGAAAGTCCTAGAAGAGGTAAGACATTTGTTACAAGAAAAATTACAAAAGGATTGGCATATATAAGTCTTGGCCTTGATGAATGTTTACACCTTGGTAATCTTAATGCACTTCGAGATTGGGGACATGCAAAAGATTATGTTTACATGCAGTGGCTTATGCTCCAACAAGACAAGCCCGAAGATTTTGTGATTGCTACAGGAGTTCAATATAGTATTAGAGAGTTTGTTGAAATAACTGCTAAAGAGTTAGGAATTTATATTAACTGGAAAGGTAAAGGACTAAATGAAGTTGGAATTGTTGATGGTTCATCCCCAATTCTGCAGAGTAATGAATCAAGAGTAATAGCCAATCAAGTAATTATTAGAGTTAATGCAGATTATTTTCGTCCAACTGAGGTAGAAACTCTATTAGGTGATCCTAGTCTAGCTAAAGAAAAATTAGGTTGGGAGCCTAAGATAACTTTAAGAGAAATGTGCAAAGAAATGGTAGCTCAAGATCTAATAAAAGCAAAGAGACATGCTCTCTTATTAGGTCATGGATATGATGAGCCGTTGGTAAAAGAATAATTAGAGGCCAAACCTAAACATACAATTCTGTTTCAAAGTGAAAAAATATATTAAAGAAATCTTATTCTTAATACAGGGAGATAATCTTGCTATAGCAAGACTTGTTTTATTCTTTTTGCTTTCATCCATAATGGATTTAATTGGCATAGGGTTAATTATCCCATTTATTTCCTTAATTACCGACAGTGAAGGAATCAAAGTCAGTGAATTATCGAATGCATTAGCAAACTTAGGTTATGTTGCCGAACCTAAAGAAATAATAATCTTATCGGGTATTTCTATAATTTTTATTTTTCTGACAAAGGCTACAATTTCAATATTGGTCTTTAGATCAATCCTAGATTTCTGTCATAAACAAGGGGTTAATCTAAGATCATCACTTATGAAATCTTATCAATCACTGCCCTATACAGATTTTATTCAAAGAGATAGTTCTAAGTATATTTATAGAGTAAATAATGCTGTTGAATTATTTCTAAGAGAAATCTTACAGCCATTTTTAAGGTCTATTAGTGAAGGTTTAACAATTATTTTTATATTCATACTTCTTGCCTGGTTCGATTTCAGAGCATTGTTTATGCTATTGGTCCTTTTGGGCTCAGCTGGTTTAATATACGATTTACTTTTTCGAGAAAAGTTATATGGATACGGAAAAATGGTAAATGATTATTCAACCAGAATTGTTAAGAATGTTTCAGAGAGCGTTAATGGATACAAAGAAATTAAGGTATATGATAAAGAAGAATACTTTCATGATATTGTTAAAAAGGCATCACTTAAGTACGCAAAAGCATCTAAAAATAGTGAAATTATTGCTAATATGCCTCGCTATATATGGGAAGTGATAATAATTATTTTTATTGTTTTGCTATCTTTTATAGCTCTTTTTTACAACCAGCTGCAATCTTTTTTTATCACTATAGGTTTATTCGGAGTTGCTGCAGTTCGTCTTATACCTTCATCAAGTTCATTGATAAATGGGATTTCTAAATTACGTCATGGAAGGGATACTGTAAATCTTATTTTTGATGACTTAACCAAAAATCAAAAATATAATCCAGTAATAGAGGATATATCATTGAAATATAGTGAGTTTGAATCTCTTTGTTTAAAAAATGTTGAATTTAAATACCCTAAATCAGCAATTAATTCAGTTCAGAATTTATCAATGGATTTTAGAAAAGGACAGACAATAGGCATAACAGGTCCATCAGGTTCTGGAAAAACAACGATCGTAGATATAATTCTTGGTTTCTTAAATCATACTTCCGGTGAAATTTATTACAATGGAGAACTAGTAGATAGTTCTCAAAAAAAATGGCAATCACGGATTGCATACTTGCCTCAGAATGCATTTATTATCAGTGACTCGATCAAGAATAACATAACATTTGGAATTAATGATTGTGATGTAGATCAAATTGCATTAAACAAATCAATTCATGATGCTCAACTATACAAAGTAATAGACAAATTACCTCATGGAATAGATACCACTCTTGGCGAGAGGGGGGTAAATTTATCTGGAGGAGAAATGCAGAGAATTTCTATTGCAAGAGCTTTATATCAAAATAGGGATATCTTAATCATGGATGAGTCTACAAGTGCTTTAGATAAGGAAAATGAGAAAAATATTATGAAGGTAATAGAAAAGTTTAAAAAAGATAAGGCTATTATTATTATCTCCCACAGCTTCTCTGTACTTAAATTCGCTGATATTATATATATGATTGAAAATGGATCCATAAAAAAATCTGGAACCTACAGCGAAATCATTCATTGAAACCGTAAACAGACTAAAGATGGAATTAACAATTATTATCCCAACAAAAAATAGAACCGAATTTCTAAAAAGACAACTGATTTATTTTGAAAAAACTAACTTTAAAGGTGTTCTATTATATGGAGATGCAAGTGATAGTGATATTTATAGGGATAATGTTAACTTGATAAGAAAATATAGTTCAAATTTAAATATAAAACATTATCATGACACTGAAAAAAGCTCAGAGCAGGTTACTATTGATTTAATTGAGAAAGTTTCTACAAACTACGTTTCTCTTCTTCCTGATGACGATTTAATTCTTACTTCTGCAGCGCTTGACTGCATTAATTTCTTGGATGCTAATAATGATTATGTTGCCGCTCATGGCAAGGCTTATGAAATGACAATTAATTATGGAAAGAATGATCCATTCGGGAAATTTACTGGGTTAACTGCTTATCCAATGGTTAAGACTGATGAAGATTCCGCTGTAAAAAGAGTTAAAACATTCTTTAAGAAGGTTACAAATATTAATATGGCCATTATTCGAACTAGTGTATCCCGTGATGCTTATAGATCATGCAGTGATTTAGATTATTATTTTTCTTCGTTAATTTTCGGAGAATTGACACATGGTACATACCTATTATCTAAAGGCAAGATAAAAGAATTGAATTGCGATTATCTTGTTAGGCAGGTCCATAATAACCAATTTTTTGATAAGATGAATCTTCTTGATTGGTTTAGCAAACCTAATTGGTGTAAATCATATTCTGTCTTAAAGAAAGTAATTTCTCAGGATGTTTTAAATAAAGAGTCTGACTCATATGCATGTGACAAAAAAGAAGTAGATCTTTTTATTTCTGAATATTTAAAAAACTTGCTAGTTGCTGCTAATAAAGCTAATAAATTACACAATATGAAAAAAAATATTTTTTTTAATAAATTTTTTACACTTTATAGACACTTTAAACTTCTTAGGCAGGGCCAAGTAAAAGTAGAAAAAAATAAAAGTGTTAAAGATTATATTTCAATCATAGAGAAAAGTTAACATTCGCAAATGTCCATTGAATTTAAAATAACGAAAAGTAATGTAATATCAGATATTTCTATAATAACACCCTCGATTTCAGAAGATAAAAGGGGTACAATTTGGACATCTTATTTATCTAATAAACTTGATAATCTGCTGCCAGAAAATATTGAATTTAAGCATGATAAGTTTTCAGAATCTAAGAAAAATGTGCTTAGAGGAATTCATGGAGACAATAAAACTTGGAAATTAGTTACCTCAGTTTATGGAGAAATTTACCAAGTTGTTGTCGATTGTAGGAAGTCTTCTCCCTCATATTTAAAGTGGGATAGTTTTGTTATCAAAAAAAATAGCCAGAAACTAATTTTGCTCCCTCCAGGTATTGGGAATGCGTATTATGTATTAAGCGATATAGCTGTTTATCATTATAAACTAGCCTATATCAATGAATATAATGATGCTGATTCTCAATTTACTTTTTCTTGGGATAACAATAGTTTTAATATAAATTGGCCCTCAGATAACCCTATTTTATCTGATCGGGATATTGCAGGCAAAAAATAACTTAAGTGTTTAACCGAAAAAAACCTAACTTAAAGAATATTTGCATTTTTCTTCACCAAGGGATTGGAGATTGCGTTATGGCATTGCCTTCTTTAATAAGGTGTGTTGACCAAGATTCCAAACCACTAAATTTTCATGTGGTTATAAAATCTAATATTGAGAGAGATGTTGTCTTATTCTCACAGAAAAAAATAAGACAATTTTATTATGTCAAAGCTAAGAATAAGTATTTTAGATATCTTAGAATGGTTAAGTCCGCACTTATACTTCGTTTCAAGTCTATTGACACCCTAATTGTTCCTTTATTTACAAATAATATTTTTAATAAACTGATAGTCAGACTGATTTCGCCCCGCAAGTTGTATGTAATGAACTCTGATTGGATTGGTACTAAAAATCTCTATAACTCCAATCATGCTAAAGAATATCATCATCACGCAGAGAAAATTGCTAATTTATTTTTCCAGGCAGGACTTTTAAATATTTTTGATATCGCTCAAATTAAGAAAAGAAATGATTTTCACTCTCCAAAATTAAATAATAGTTCAGATTGTATTGCAATTGGCCCAGGTTGTGGGGTTTCAGAAACATTTAAAGTTCCTTCTGTTGAATGGTTTGTTAAATTAGCAATAGAGTTAAATGCTAAGTTATTACCGAAAAAGATATTTTTGTATGGAGGTGAAAATGACAGACAAAATTTAGAAATCATTGGGGCATGTTTTAAATCTGCTCAAGTTGTTTTTTTGATTAATGAAAAAATACCAAATCTAATCAGCCAACTCAAAAATGCTAATTTTATTATATCTGGGGATAGTGGCCCAGGCCATCTTGGAGGTTTAAGTGGAAGGCCTGTTATTGTTCTATCTGAGGCAATCAACCCTGCCTTAACAACACCATATGTAAACACTATTATTATTGTAAGAGCTGGGCTGAATTGTTCACCTTGCCATAGACATGGTTTTTTAAATGGTTGTAAAATACTGAGATGCAATGACTTAATTAAGAACGAAGATGTTTTTGATGCTATTGACAAGGTAAAAACTCATACATATAAAGAAATACCTTTTATTGAGGTCAAAGAGTCATTTAAACCATCTATCTAATATATTAATCAAATCAATATGTTTAAAAACAAAATCTTATTAATAACAGGAGGGACAGGTTCATTTGGTAATGCAGTTCTAAGATATTTCATTAATTTAGATATCAAAGAAATAAGAATTTTCAGTCGCGATGAAAAGAAGCAAGATAGTATGAGACAGCATTATTCTGATAAGCGTATTAAGTTCTACATTGGCGATGTTAGAGATTATAACTCAATAATGAATGCAGTTAGAGGGGTGGATTATATATTTCATTCTGCTGCTCTTAAACAAGTACCGTCATGTGAATTTCACCCCATTGAAGCAGTTAAAACTAATATTCTTGGAACAGAAAATTTATTGACTGCTGCAATTGATGCAAATGTAAAAAAAGTCATTTGTTTAAGTACTGACAAAGCGGTCTATCCAATTAATGCTATGGGCATATCTAAAGCAATGATGGAGAAAGTTTTTGTTGCAAAATCTCGTCAGGGAGGTAACTCTACAGTAATTTGTGGAACTAGATATGGGAATGTTATGGCATCCAGAGGATCTGTTATCCCGTTGTTCGTAGAATTAATTAGACAAAATAAAGAATTAACTGTAACTGATCCAGAAATGACGCGCTTTATGATGACTCTGGATAATGCAGTTGACCTTGTATTGTTTGCATTTAGAGAAGGGGGGCCAGGTGATATTTTTGTTCAAAAATCACCTGCTGCCAGCATAGGGACTCTTGCTAAGGCACTTTGTGAATTAATGGGAAAACCGAATTATCCCATTCGAGTAATAGGTACAAGGCATGGCGAGAAAAAATATGAATCACTTCTATCTAGAGAGGAAATGTCATCTGCAGTTGATTTAGGTGAATATTACAAAATTCCTCCAGATCTAAGAGATCTAAATTATTCTAAATACATAAATATTGGCGAAGAAATTATTACTAATTCAGATGAATATAATTCAGACAACACTGATCGTTTGGATTTGGAGGGTATGAAGTCTTTATTAAATGAGTTGAAATTTATTAAAGCCGCGTCAAAAGGCGAGATTGTAGATCCTGAAGAATGATATGAATGTTCTAGTTACTGGATCCAATGGATTTCTTGGAAAGAACTTAGTTGTTCACTTGAAAGAGTTGGGAATTCATACCAAAACATTTACTCGTCAAAACTCATTATCAGATTTAAAGGTTTTAATAAAAAATTCTGATTTCATTGTTCATCTTGCTGGAGAAAATAGGCCGGCAGATGAAAAAGACTTCAATGCTGTCAATTTTGGAATTACTGAATCAATTTGTGCTATTGTAAAATCACTAGACAAAAAAATACCTATTATATTTACATCTTCTGTTCAGGTATTAATTGATAATGCTTATGGACAAAGCAAACTTAAAGCAGAAGAGGCTTTAAAGAAATTAAATTCTGAAACTGCTAGTCCAATATATATATATAGATTACCTGGAGTTTTTGGAAAATGGTGTAGACCAAACTACAACTCAGTAGTGGCTACATTCTGTCATAACATATCAAAAGATTTGCCTGTTAAGGTCAATGACCCATCTGCATTTATTACTTTAGTTTATATAGATGATGTAATAAATGAATTCATAAGTTTAATAAAAGGAGATATTCCGAAGAATGAAGCTTTGAGTGTAAATCCTCAGTACAAAGTAAATTTAGGACAGCTGGCAGACCAAATAAAAAGCTTTAAAGAAAGTCGCAACTCTCTGCAGATTGATAAGGTCGGCAAGGGTTTTATTCGCAAACTATATTCAACATATTTAAGTTATCTTTCACCTAGTGATTTCGAATATTCGATTTCTTCCCAGATAGATGACCGTGGAATTTTTGCAGAAGTCTTAAAAACCAAAGATAGTGGTCAGTTTTCGTTTTTTACCGCTGAAGCCGGTATCACTAGAGGCGGTCATTATCACCACACTAAAACCGAAAAATTTTTAGTTATTAAAGGAAAGGCTAAATTTATTTTTCGTAATATTGATACTCATGAAACTCATGAAATTATTGCAACAAGTAAAAAATTAAAGATAATCGAAACAATTCCTGGTTGGGCTCATGATATAACTAATATTGGCAAGTCGAAATTGATAGTGATGTTATGGGCTAATGAAATATTTGATAGGAATAAACCTGACACCATAACTTATAGAATGTAGGCGTAAATATAATATGAATAAATTAAAGGTAGTAACTGTAGTTGGCACTAGACCTGAAATTATCCGTCTTTCATGCATTATCAAAAAACTAGATCATTATTGCAATCATATACTAATTCACACAGGCCAGAATTATGACTACGAATTAAATGAAATCTTTTTTAATGACCTAGAAATTAGAAGGCCAGATTATTTTTTGGAATCTGCAGCATCAAATGCCGCTCAAACAATAGGCAATGTAATAATAAAGGTGGATAAAGTTTTTGAAGAGATACAGCCTGATGCTGTATTGATTCTTGGTGATACTAACAGCTGTCTATCTGTCCTTCCAGCTAAAAGAAGAAAAATACCGACATTTCATATGGAGGCTGGTAATCGTTGCTTTGATCAGCGTGTCCCTGAGGAAATCAACCGACGCATTGTTGATCATATGGCAGATATTAACCTTACATACAGTAGTATAGCCAGAGATTATCTTTTAAACGAGGGAATACCAGCAGATATGATTATTAAGACTGGTAGCCCAATCTTTGAAGTAATAAACACATATAGAGTTGGAATAGATGGTTCGAAAATACTCAGTAAACTAAATCTAGTAGAAGGCAAATTCTTTTTAGTTAGTGTTCATCGCGAAGAGAATATAGATAACGATCGTAGCTTTCTGAGATTAACTGATACTTTTAACAATATCGCAGAAAAATATAAAATTCCAGTTATAGTTTCTACCCATCCACGAACACAAAAAAAGATTGATTCTTCAGCATTTGAATTTAACCCTTTGGTCAAATTTATAAAGCCACTTGGATATAAAGATTATAACAAGTTGCAAATCTCAGCTAAAGCTGTACTTTCTGACAGTGGAACTATCAGCGAAGAATCTTCTATTCTAAATTTCCCTGCATTGAACTTACGAGAAAATCATGAACGACCTGAGAGTATGGAAGAAGCTGCAGTGATTATGACCGGATTGGAGACAGATAGAATAATGCAATCTCTGGCGGTAATTGCAGATCAACCAAGAGGAAATAAACGACTTATCAATCAAGTATACGACTACTCACATATAAATGTATCTGATAAGGTTGTCCGCATCATCCATAGTTATACTGATTACGTTAATAGGGTAATCTGGAAAAAATTTTAAGTGATTTCTAAAAAGTTTGATTTTGTAATAATTAACAGAAGTTTTTGGCCTCAAAATGAAATTATAGGCGAAGCTTTGTTGCAACTTGGGGAAAAAATAAGCGATAAATCTAAAAATGTTGCAGTAATTACCCAACACCCTGAATGCCTAAAAAAAATATCTAAAAAATTTGAAAGAGGTAAAAAATTAACTTTTTATAACTTAAAGTCTAGAGTTGATTCTTCCTCTAAATTCATATATCGTGTCACAGATACTTTGAGGTTTGCATTCTGGGTTGCATGGTGTTTAATCATAACGCGTCCAAAAAAAATTTATATATCAACTGATCCGCCATTATCATCGCCATTTATCGTTTTTATGTATTCAAAATTATTTCGTGCATCATATGTATATCATCTTCAAGATATACACCCAGAAGCAATAAGTGGGGTTGTAAATATTAATCCCTTAATATACTCACTACTTAAGAAAATAGACTCTTTAGTAATGAGGCATGCAACACATATTATTACAATTTCAGAAACTATGAGATCTGAGATATTTGCCAGAACTAATATAAATTGTGATATTTCATTGATTGATAATCCTACTATCGAATGTAAACATTCAACCAATTCAAAAAAAATTAAAGGATTTGTTTTTTCAGGAAATATTGGTAGACAACAAAGAATTCCACTTTTGCTTGAAAGTATTGAAAAATACAAATCTGAAAGAGGAAAATTATCTTTCATTTTTATAGGCGATGGTGTGTATGCTGATCAAATAAAAAACATTTCTTTAAATTATGACGACATAGATTTTGTGGGAAGATGCAGCGCCAAAAAGTCAAATGAGTTAGCATCCAGATATGAATGGGGATTATTGCCGATAGAAGATAAAGCCACGAGGTATGCATTTCCTAGCAAAACATCTTCATATTTGGCATGCGGTATTAATATTTTATCAATCTGTTCAAAAGGAACTAGTTTAGCTAAATGGGTTTTAGAAAATAATTATGGGATCAATGCACAGCCAAATGTTGAGAGCATTGTTGAAGCTTTCTTTAAGGTAGAAGGTGGGGTTAAAATTAGGAAAAAAGAAATTAATTCAAATAAATTTAAAATTGAGCGCTTTGTTCAAAAAATTTCAGATATTATTGAAAATGATTATTAAATCATTAGTTTGTAAAAATAAACAGTTACATCTCACTATAAATCTCAAGTCTGGTAGTCAATTTTGAATGTTTAGGAGTTGAAGTTAATATTTCTTCATATAATATCGATATAGTAAAAATTTCATTATAAAAATGAGCGCCAAAAAAAACAACGTGCAAAATTTTGAGACTGATTTGGGAAGTATTATTAGATCATTCTGGCAAAGAAAATACTTTTTGTTGCTTATCTCGTTATTTTTTGCTGTTGGTGGATATATATTTGCAAATTATGTTGGTAGTTATTCCAATACATTGTCATTCAATAAAAGTCCAATGCCTAATGTAGAGTCAGAGATTAACGTGAAGGATGTTTTTGAAACAACAAATGAAGAAATTTTTATGCATTTTTACCAAATTATTTCTAATAAAAATTTTCAATATAAAAGTTTGATGTCTTCAGATCTCGGCACCAAATTATCCAAGGGATTAATAAAAACTGAAGAAATTGAACTAAAATTACGATCATTTGTTAATAAAAATATTCAAGATACATCAGATTACATTCAGCAAAAAAACTCAAAGAATGAATTTAACATGCCAATTTCATTTTCTGTTACTGGTTCAGATTATGTTTTACAGGCACAATATTTGTTGGATTTGTTCCGAGAAGCCAAATTAGAACTTAAAAAGAATCTCATTTCCTTGCGAAATCAAAGGATTTTGAATGTACTCGAATCATTAAAGGTTGATAAAGAATCTAGAATAAAAAGTAATTTAGAACAATTGAAAATAAGAATAGAAGATTTAGAAAGTTTAGTGAATATAGCAAAAAAAGCCGGTGCTTTTGATAATAATTTCTCTATGGCTCCGTCTGTTAATTCAACCACAACTTCCACTGCAACACAAAACAAAACTATAACTACATCTAGCAACATACCAAAATGGTATATATATGGCTATGATGCTTTAAATTTAGAACTTGAAGCCTTGAAGTCGAAAAAATATAGTGGATTAGTGGGGACCAATTCATCAGAGGAAAAAATTTTCTTCCTTGAACAAATATTAAAAAAAGATATCAATTTAGATGATTATGATCTAGTTGAACTCACAAGATCACCGGTTGAAATTGAGTCTAATTCAAAATCAAAAATTTATTTTATCCTTTCAGGAATTATTGGCCTTTTTCTTGGGTTAATTTTTATATCTTTGCAAAATGTAATGAAGGGGAGTTGGAATTAGCCAAACCAAAATAGCTGTAGTGTAATTTTTGTCATAGTTACTTATTAGATTAGTAGCTTGCTAGGATTTAAAGATGGTTATTGCTTGAAAATAGAAGATTTTATGCATCCTAACACGAAATTTTAATTTTTCCTCACTCTTGGAAGTATTAACTTCGAAATACACATATTATTTAACAAAATTTATTGAAAATAAAGGCTCTTAATGACTAATTTTTTTTCACCGTGGCCTTCTTATACAGATGAAGAAGTAGATGCTGTATCCAGAGTTCTTTTATCTAATAATGTAAATTACTGGACTGGTAAAGAGTGTAGAAATTTTGAAAAAGAGTTTGCAGAGTTCACTTCTTCTAAATATGCAATTGCAGTTTCAAACGGAACAACAGCACTTGACTTAGCCTTAATAGCATTAGATATTAAAAAAGGAGATGAGGTAATTGTTACTTCTCGAACTTTTATTGCCTCTGTTTCTTCAATCGTAAATACTGGAGCTACACCAATTTTTGCAGATGTATCTTTGGATAATCAAAACATAACCTCTGATTCAATTTTAAGCTTAATAAGTAATAGAACAAAAGCCATAGTTTGCGTTCATCTAGCAGGATGGCCCTGTGATATGGACAGCATTATGAATATAGCTAACCGAAATAACTTATATGTTATAGAGGATTGTGCACAAGCTCATGGAGCTAAATATAAGGGGCGTTCTGTTGGTTCAATTGGGCATATAGGTGCCTGGTCTTTCTGTCAGGATAAAATTATGACAACTGGTGGCGAGGGTGGTATGGTGACTACCAATAATAATGATCTATGGTCTCGAATGTGGTCTTATAAGGATCATGGTAAAAGCTGGCATTCTGTCTATGAAAAGGAACATCCTCCTGGGTATAGATGGCTACATGACTCATTTGGAACTAATTGGCGTATGACTGAAATGCAAGCAGCTATAGGACGAATTCAATTAAGGCGAATGAGTGACTGGAATACTAAGAGGGTATCAAATATTAATGCAATTTGGAATGCCGCTAAAAAAATCAAAGGTTTAAGAGTTCCAACTCTTTCATGTGAAAATTGTATAGGTGATTGCCTGGGTAAAGAATGTTGTATTCATGCCGCATATAAATGCTATGTTTTTGTTGAAGGTTCTGCCGCTGATCGTGATGCTATTGTTGCAGAAATAAATAATAATGAAGTTCCTTGCAGTAGTGGCTCGTGTTCCGAGGTTTATCTTGAAAAAGCATTTGAGAATAGTAATTTCATTCCAAGAGAGCGATTGCCAAATGCAAAGCTTCTTGGTGAAACCAGTATTATGCTACTTTGTCACCCAACTCTAGAAGAAAGGGAAATTAGAAGAACTTGTGACGTACTCTTAAAAGTTGTAGAAAATCATTTTAAGACAAATTAATTTTTTTTAGTTTCATTAAATGAATTCAAGAAAATTTGATAAATGGATGGAGTTTGCCATTCAAGAAGCTAGGATCGCACAAGATATTGGAGAAGTTCCAGTTGGAGCTGTTTTGGTTTATGAAAATCAAATCATAGCTAAAAGCCATAATAAAACTATTAAAAATTTTGATCCAACATCTCATGCAGAAATAAATGTTATAAGACAGGCGGCAAAGAAAATTGGCAACTATCGTCTCATCGGTACTTCACTTTATGTAACTCTTGAACCATGCTCTATGTGTTATGGCGCTATTATTCAAGCAAGAATAGAAAATTTAGTCTTTGGAGCTTTTGACAATAAGACAGGCGTGTGTGGTTCTTGTGAAAATTTTCATGATAGTTTATGTTTCAATCACAAGCCAAATATTGTTGGCGGTATTCTTGAGAAGGATTGTTCAAAATTGCTAAGCGACTTCTTCAAACATAAGAGAAATTAAACGGTATACATTCCACCATTTACATGAAGAGTTTGAGCAGTAATGTATCCGCCCGATTCTCCTGCCAAGAATAAAACCGATTCAGCAATTTCATCAACTGTTCCAAGTCTTCCCAGAGGGATTTGACTGGCAAGAAACTCTTTCTGTTCTTCAGGCAAAGCGTCAGTCATATCTGTCTTAATAAATCCTGGAGCAATAGCGTTGACCGTTATTCCTCTAGGTCCAACTTCTCTAGCAAGAGACTTGGTAAAGCCCATGATTCCTGCTTTGGCGGCAGAGTAATTTGTTTGGCCTGCATTACCCATTGCACCAACTACAGATGCTATTGAAATAATCCTCCCACTCTTTTTCTTCATCATGCCACGAAGCACAGCTTTAGACATTTTATAGACCGATGCTAAATTGGTATTCATGATATCATCCCACTCATCATCTTTCATTCTCATTAAAAGGTTATCTCTAGTGATACCAGCATTATTAATTAGGATATCGACAGACCCAAATTCATCACCAATAGATTTCATAAGATTTTCTATTTGATTATTTTCAGTCACATTTAAGGCAAACCCCTTTCCGGAAATACTATTTTCTTGAAATATTTTGGATATAGCGTCAGCACCCGATTGACTAGTAGCGGTTCCTATGACTGTCGCTCCATTTTTCCCAAGAATTAGTGAAATTGCTTGTCCAATACCTCTGCTAGCACCGGTAATCAATGCAACTTTTCCAGATAAATCTGCCATTATGAAATCTCCTTAATTAATTCCTCTAAAGAACTCTTATCAGTTATAGCGTTTGCTGAAAGACTTTTATCTATTCTGCGAGTAAGGCCAGATAAAACCTTTCCTGGGCCACACTCAATAATTTTTTCTACTCCAAACTTTGACATAATGGAAATGGTCTGGGTCCATAGTACAGGTTTCTTGATTTGATCAATTAAGTTTTTCTTAATGTGATCAATATTATCTGAAGATGAAGCATCCACATTATGAATAACAGATATATTGGGTAATTGAATATTAGTTTCGTTGATAAATTCTGCGAATTCATCTGACGCGCTATTCATGAGTGAACAGTGAGAAGGAACACTCACTTGCAGAGGTACCGCTCTTTTTGCGCCAGACTCTTTCATCAGTTCGCATATGTCATCAACCGCATCTTTACTTCCTGCTACAACTACTTGTCCTGGAGAATTAAAGTTTACCGGTTCAACAACACCTTCACCCTTGTAGCCAAGACAAACATTTATAACCTCTTTATCAGATAAACCCAAAATTGCAGCCATACCCCCAGTACCAGAGGGCACTGCATCTTGCATCAATTCAGCTCTCTTTCTAACCAGTCTGATAGCATCAGAAAATTTAATCGAATCAGCGGAAACAAGAGCTGAGTACTCTCCTAAACTATGTCCAGAAAATGATTCTGGATTAAGATCAGTTTCCCCCTTTAATACTTTAAAAGTTGCATATCCCGCCGCCAACATTGCTGGTTGAGTATTAATTGTTTGATTAAGGGAGTCACCATCTGTCTGACACATCTGCCAAAGATCAATATTGAGTGTATCGCTAGCCTCCTGAAAAACCTCCTTAACAACTTGGAAATTTTCTGCAAGTTCGCTCAACATTCCAACCGATTGTGAGCCTTGTCCAGGAAAAACAATTGAATATGACATTTAATTCTCCTCTAAAAAAAAAGCGCCAAAAGGGCGCTTTTCATAAAACCTATTAAAACCTTATGCAGTTTCGATAGAAATATATTGTCTGTTAAATTTACCCTTCTTAGTAAATACAACTTTACCATCGGCAGTTGCAAAAAGTGTGTCATCTTTTCCTTTACGAACATTTG
>Ga0181576_10000221_pt1 | contig 39605 bp, 33 predicted proteins | sample 101ome_22_FD_132464 | JGI IMG/M metagenome (GOLD analysis project Ga0181576, IMG submission 132464) | Coastal salt marsh microbial communities from the Groves Creek Marsh, Skidaway Island, Georgia - 101412BT metaG (megahit assembly) | ecosystem: Environmental > Aquatic > Marine > Intertidal... | reverse complement strand
TGAGGGTTCGCTCCTCCTCCCACCAAATCGCACGTTCTGGCAAAAATTGCCAACCGGTCCGATCCCACAGGACCGCCATCGGATTATTGCTGCTGCTTGATCAAGTTCAATGCCGAGCCGGCACGGAACCAATCAATCTGCTGTGCATTGTACGTGTGGTTCGCCATGATCGTGTCCTTGCTTCCATCGGCATGTTCTACTTCGATGGTGAGCGGCTTGCCCGGTGCAAAATCCGCCAAATCCACAAAATGGAATCGGTCGTCCTCTTGAATCAAGTCGTAGTCGGACTCGTTCGCGAATGTTAACCCCAGCATGCCCTGCTTTTTGAGGTTGGTTTCGTGAATGCGGGCAAATGACTTCACCAAAACTGCGGCAACGCCGAGAAATCGCGGCTGCATGGCCGCGTGCTCTCGCGAACTGCCCTCCCCATAATTGGAGTCTCCCACCACCACAGTTGGTACACCTGCTGCTTTGTATGCACGCGCCACGGCCGGCACTTCACCGTATGTGCCGGTGAGTTGGTTTTTCACGTTGTTTGTGTCGCCGCCGAAGGCGTTAACCGCTCCTGTTAGGGTATTGTTGGAGATGTTGTCGAGGTGTCCACGGAAACGCAACCAAGGCCCCGCCATCGAAATGTGATCCGTCGTGCACTTACCTGCTGCTTTGATGAGCAATCGCGCATCGCGGATGTTTTCGCCGTTCCATGCCGCAAAAGGTTCGAGCAATTGCAAGCGTTCCGAATCTGGCTTGACAACCACTTCAACGCCGCTTCCGTCTTCCGCGGGGGCGAGGTAACCCGCATCCTCTACATCGAACCCGGAGGTTGGCAATTCATCGCCGGTGGGTTCGGCCAACATCACTTCCGTCCCATCCGCCAATTTCAAGGCATCGGTCATGGGATTGAAGGTCAAATCACCAGCAATCGCAAGTGCCGTGACAAGCTCGGGTGAGCCGACAAACGCGTGGGTGTTCGGATTCCCGTCTGCGCGTTTGGCGAAGTTGCGGTTGAAGGAGTGCACAATGGAGTTCTTCTCTTTCTTTTCAGCTCCAGCACGCGCCCATTGGCCGATGCACGGCCCACAGGCATTGGCGAAAACGCTGCCGCCCATCTCTTCAAAAATCGAAATGAACCCATCGCGGTCGATGGTGTATCGGACTTGCTCCGAACCTGGCGTGATGGTCAAGTGAGCCTTGGCTTGGATGCCTTTATCGATGGCTTGCTTGGCCACGCTGGCCGAACGGCTGATGTCTTCGTAACTCGAGTTGGTGCAGGAGCCGATGAGGCCGTACTCCAATTCGGTCGGCCAATCATTTGCCGCTGCCGCCGCCTTCATTTGGCTGATGGGCGTGGCTAAATCTGGCGTGAACGGGCCGTTCAGGTGCGGTTCGAGCTCACTCAAATTGATTTCGATAACCTGGTCAAAGTACTGTTCGGGGTTGGCATAGACTTCTGCATCACCTGTCAAGTGCTCACGGATACCATTCGCCAACGCCGCAACGTCAGCGCGTCCTGTCGCTTCGAGGTATCGCTGCATGCTATCGTCGTAGCCGAAAGTCGACGTGGTCGCGCCGATTTCTGCTCCCATGTTGCAAATGGTTCCTTTACCGGTACAGCTCAACGACTCGGCGCCTTCTCCGAAATACTCCACAATGCACCCCGTACCGCCCTTGACCGTCAGCACGCCTGCGACTTTCAAAATGACATCCTTGGCGGAAGCCCATCCCGAAAGGCGGCCTGTTAGCTTGATGCCGATCAACTTCGGGAACTTCAATTCCCAAGGCATTCCCGCCATGACATCGACCGCATCCGCACCGCCCACACCAACGGCTACCATACCCAATCCACCTGCATTTACCGTATGCGAATCCGTTCCAATCATCATTCCACCGGGGAATGCGTAATTCTCAAGCACCACTTGGTGGATGATTCCAGCGCCTGGCTTCCAGAATCCGATGCCGTATTTGTCTGATACCGACTCCAGAAAATTGTAGACTTCGTTGTTCTTGTTGATCGCCTCTTGCAGATCTGAATCGGCCTGAACTTTCGCTTGGATCAGGTGATCGCAATGCACAGTAGAGGGTACTGCTGCCTTGCTTTTACCCGCCTGCATGAATTGAAGCAGAGCCATTTGCGCAGTGGCGTCTTGCATGGCCACGCGGTCGGGTGCAAAGTCCACATAATCCTTGCCTCGCTCATACTTTGCGGTAGCATCACCGTCCCATAAGTGGCTGTATAAAATCTTCTCCGCCAAGGTGAGCGGTTTGCCAGTTGCGCGTCGCGCCGCTTCAATTTTCCGCGGAATTCGCTCGTAGTGTGAGCGAATCATCTCCAAATCAAAAGTCATGCTGTGGTTTTTCTGTGGACTGCAAATGTAAGCAGTACTTTCGCAATACATGAAGCGGGAATTGCTCATCGAAATGGCTCGGATTGCCATTCGTTCCATTCGAGGAAATATGCTGCGCACGAGCTTGACCATCGGTATTATTGGACTGGGAATCATGGCGTTGATCAGCATGACAACCGCTACCTCTTCGCTGGAAGCGAATGTCGTGAGGCAATTTTCCACCCTCGGGACCGACGTCTTTACCTTTTCGCAGCGCACCGAAACCGGCGTAAACCGGGGCATGCGCGTTCGCGTGGGCACGCCCATCACCTACCGGGAAGCGCAGCGATTTGCCGAAGAAGCTCCGCCAGAGCTAGAGGTCGCATATTCCATCTTCTCCACGGCTCAGGCTACGCTGACGCGCGGAACCGAACGGACCAATCCCAACATTCAAGTGCTCGGGGTTGAAGAGCACTATATGGACGTAAGCGGTTACACCATTGCATCGGGAAGGAATTTCACCAAATCGGAGGCCGCTTCGTCGAGGAGGTTGGTCATTTTGGGAGCGGATTTGATCAAAGAGCTTTTCAATCCCTGGGAAGACCCGGTGGGCCAGGAGTGTTCAATTGGTGCACAGCGATATCAGGTGATCGGGGTGTTGGAGGCGAAAGGCCAAGCATTTGGCATGTCACAAGACAACCAATGCTATGTCCCCATTCCTTGCGCACGTCAGCAATTCTCGGATGAGAAACGTAGCTACCGGATTGCTTGCAAAGCCGAAAACCCAGATCAAGTATTGAAATTGGCGGAAGCGGCGACGGGCGTGCTTCGGGTAGTACGCCAAGATCGCCCAGGGGAAGATTTGTCTTTCAACTTGTCCATGAGCAATAGCCTCGTCACAACCTTGGAAGAAGCCATATCTGGCATTACCATGGCCGCATCTATCATCGGCGTAATCACCTTATTTGGCGCTGGCATCGGACTCATGAACATTATGTTGGTCAGCGTTTCGGAACGCACCCGTGAGATCGGAACCCGCAAATCTCTCGGTGCATCTCCTCGCGCAATCCGCATGCAGTTTTTGATTGAAGTCATCCTGATTGGACAACTGGGCGGCGCCGTGGGAATCGCGATGGGTGTCTTGGCTGGAAATGCCATCGCCTACGCGATGGACACGCCTTTCGTCTTACCGTGGGGATGGATGTTGACTGGCGTCATGCTTAGCTTATTGACCAGCCTGTTCAGCGGTTACTATCCCGCTCGTAAAGCATCCTTACTCGATCCCATCATCGCATTGGGACGAGAGTGAATCCGCAGCGTTTTATTTGCTGACTTCCCTTTCCAAAATCTGAGCCATCCGTGCGCGCTCCTTGGCAATCAACTCATGTGCCCAAGGTTCGGTACTTTCGATGGATTCCAACAATCGCTGCCAGTCCGCCTCCTCCCTCGCTGGAATGGCTTGGTTGTGGGCTTGAAGCGAAATGTCCAATGAAAGGACCAGAAACTCCTCCATGTAACGCAATTGCAGATTGCACATGGTGTTGCCAAACCGAACGAGAACATCGGGATCTAGCGTGCCGGCCATGGCGGTTCGTAGGCGTCGAATGTTTTCGACGTGATTCCGCACCAGCAGAACGAAATTGGAACCTGCCGGCAGCAAAGCTGGCAAATCAACTGGAGCACCCAACGGCTGAACACCAAGCACCCCCGCAATGTCGCTAAGTTCCACCAAACGGTTTACTCGGGACCTGAACAAGGTGGGGATGACGGGTTGGCGCATGAAGTGATCGCGCACCGCAAAGGTTTCTGCATCCAGACGTTCCATGACGTCTTCCTGCTCCACAGGCTCAGTCAAACCGAGCAAAGTCAATGCTGTTCCTTTATTCATTTATTGAGCACTCCAAAAAGTGAAGATACGTCAACAAACAAGATATCCCTCGAATCCTTGCCATTCCATTGTTAAATTTGAGGCAAAACCACACACACGATGAAGATGACTTCGATCGCAACGATTTTGATGACTTTCGCCACTTTGGTTTCATGCGGAGACGCCCCTTCCACGACAAATGAGCGTGCCTCTCGAGCGTCTACTCAACCTGCTGCAAGCAATGAAACCGCTGTGCAATCGGATGCGATTTCCCCGCTATACAAGGATGGAATTACCGATGCCAATCGCGGCGACAAACTCGGAAAAGTGCGCATTCACGGCACAATCAATGCAAACGGCGGTGGAGAAGTCGTTCTGTACGAGAGCGAAGGACGCAATTCATCAGAAATTGCACGAACTCGTCTTGCGAACCGCGCCTTTGACTTTGGAGAATTGGAAGTAGGCAGGGGATTTTACAAGATCAGCTTGAACAGCGAGACCAATGCTACGGACATCATTTTGAATCCCGATGAACCGGATTTGACACTCACCTTCAACTCATCGCGTTTGACTTCGAATAAAAAGGCGGAAGGATCGGCTGAAAACACCGGTTGGTTTCGTTATCAGGGCATCGAGACGGCAAACAATTCGGAAATTCGGAAATTGCGTGGAAGCATGAAAGATGCTGGTGCATTCCGAGCGCGCATTGAAGAACAAATCAAACAGAAGGAGGAAGAGTTGGTTGCACAGCAACACGCGTTGATGGATGAGTATCCTGGCACTTATTTGGCCAAATACTTGGGTTGGAAAAACGCGAAATATCCAGGCAATCAAGGACGCTTTTTTGAGGACATGGATCCGTTGGACAACAGCGCCGTTCGCTCGTTGGCCATCAGTGATCGCATCCAAAACATGATGCGCACTTTCAGCGGCGGTACCGACAGCGGATTCTTGGCTTGCATCGATTTGGTCAAAGCGCATTTTGAACCCAACCCCATCGCGTTGGAAAGCGTACTTTACACCATGCTCGATGGCTTTTACAACACCGGGAAGGAAACCATCTGCCAATACATTTTGGACAATTACATCTTCGACGAAGATTGCGGCGCAGACCTCAGTGATGCCATTCGCCTGCGGGCCCAAGGCATCATCAACTTGCAGGTCGGCAAAACCCCTCCCAATTTTCAAATCGACAAATGGGATGGCGGTGTGTTGGATTTGCACGAAACATGCAAAGCCAACGAATACACCTTGGTCATGTTTTGGGCTTCATGGTGTCACAAGTGCGAACAAGAAATGCCCAACATCGGCCCGATGTACGCGAAATACGGTTACAAAGGATTTGAAGTGGTGGGCGTGAGCCTCGACCAAGTGAAGGCGACATGGGAAAAGGCCATCAGCGACAACGGCATGACGTGGCCGAATGTCAGCCAGTTGCAGGCGTGGAACAGCCCCGTGATTGCCGATTACAAAGTCACCGCTACACCGACTTATTTCTTGCTAGACAAGGAAGCGAAAATCGTACTGAAGCCGAAGCGATACTTCGAAGTGGACAAATTCCTCTCAGAGAATTTGAAATAATTCGCTTAGAAGTTGGCGTCCGGATGGTGTTCTGCTGCTAATCGCAGGATGATGCCATCTGACAAGCCAACTTTCGGCACCCACAATTCGTCCAACCCTGAACGCTTCAGCACTTCGAGGTAAATCTTGCCAGCAGGCACAATCACATCAGCACGATTTGATTTCAATCCAAATCGCGTGGAGCGTTGATTCAATGGAACTTGTTCGATTTTGCTCACCCATTTTGCCAATTTCGCCTGCTCCAAATGCTGATCTCGCTTCAAGCGGGCCAATTTGTGGTATCTATTGATGTTTCCTCCTGTACCGGCTACGGTCACATTTTTTGACCGCACGTACTTTTTCAAAAACTCCGCCATCCGCTTCCATTCCTTGGGGTCATCCGCTTCGTTCAACATGCGCACGGTACCGATTTTGAAGCTTTGCCAAGTGATGCGCTGTTCCCCACACAACAATGACAGCTCAGTGGATCCCCCGCCCACGTCCACACAAAGTAAATCACCTTCAATGTCCCGACCCAAGAGTTTGAAATTCTCAAAGATCAGTTCCGCCTCTTCTTCTCCTGAAATGCACTCGATGGAAATGCCGGAGTGGGATTCGACTTCTTGAATCACCTCCCAACGGTTTTCAGCATTGCGCAATGCACTCGTAGCGCAGGCGCGGAAATGCTGAACTTCTTGAACGTCCATCAACAATCGAAAGGCCTGCATCGTTTTCGAAAGTGCAGCTGCCTTTGATGACCCAATCCGTCCTTGATCGAAGACCGATTCACCCAGACGCAGGGGCACCCGATAATATGCGATCCGGTCTTCTTGCAGTGAACCGTCTGGGTGGTAGTCGATGTCTTGGACCAACAATCGAATGGCATTCGAGCCGATGTCAATGGCAGCAAAACGCATGAACCGAAATTACAGCAGAAACAAATTGAAGTGACCCTCGATCATGGCGGTATTCATGTTCGTTGGACCTCGTCTTGATACCGCGTATAAGTCGCCTGCTGGCTGTCGCAGGGTTGCTGGTCTTTGCGGGGCTTGATCCACGCATTTCCCAAATTTACCTCCAGCTTTCGCGCCCGCACAGAATCCTTGAGTTGAGACGCGAGGAATTCCACCAATTGAGACTGTAACAGCGGATCGTGAATCGGAACACTCACTTCCACCCGGCGATCCAAGTTCCGAGTCATCCAATCGGCCGAACTGATGTAGAATCGGGGTTTGCCAGCATTCTCAAAATACAACACCCGCGCATGCTCAAGGTACCTCCCGACAACGCTGCGGACCCGAATGTTTTCACTCATTCCAGGTACGCCAGGTATCAATGAACAAATGCCCCGTACGATCAACTCAATCTTGACCCCTGCGTTGCTCGCTGCATAAAGCACCTCAATCATGGCCGCATCCACGAGGTTATTCAACTTCAAAATCATACGTCCACCCTTTCCCTCTTCCGCGTGCCGCATTTCCTCTCTTACCCACTGCGTGAATTTTTTGCGCGTCGCGTAGGGACTGACGACCAAATGCTTGAATTGTGGGCGCTCGTAATTGTTCGCGAAAAAACTAAACAGTTGGGCCACTTCTTGGGCCATGACCGGTTTCGCAGTCAAGAAACCAAAATCGCTAAACACCTCCGCTGTTTTCTCGTGAAAATTTCCCGTGCCGATGTAAGCGATGCGCTGGCTCACATTGCCCTCCTTACGGGTGATCAAGCAAAGTTTCGAGTGAACCTTTAACCCTGACACCCCGAAACCAACCGTAATTCCCGCCTCTTGCAGCATGTTCGACACCTTGATATTTTGCCGTTCATCAAAGCGGGCGGCCAGTTCCATCACCACGTCCACCCGTTTGCCATTGTGAGCAGCGTTAATCAAGGCGTTGATGATTTTTGAGTGCGCCGCCACACGGTATAGATTGATTTGGATGGTTTCCACACACGGATCAATCGCAGCCTCCCTCAACAGATCGACTACGTGACCGAATGTGTGATAGGGAAAATGAAGTAGCAATTCACTCTTCAGCACCTGCTGTATCAAACTGCTCTTGCCCCGTAATTTAGGATGCTGCAAGGGTTCTTGACGTGGAAACACCAGGTCTTCACGGCCGAAACCAGGAAATTTCATCAGGTCTTTCCGGTTGTGGTAGCGGCTTCCCGAGATGACATTTTTCGATCCTTCCAGGCCCAGTTTCTTTTTGACCAAATCCAGCATATCACCAGGCATTTCTCGATCGTAAATCAACCGAACAAAATCGCCGTGCTTGCGCTGATCAAGTCCATCGGACATTTTTTCCATCAATGAACGTGACAAGTCATCATCCATGTCGATTTCAGCATCCCGAGTGACTTTGATGGTGTGCGCGTAAACCTTTTCCGGTTGGAATAACCGGAAGATGCGGTGCAAGTCGTTTCGAATCACATCGTCAATAAACGCCACATTGCGCTCACCTTGGTTGGCAGGCAAAATGACAAACCGGGGCAGGTGAGGCGGAATTTGGATCAAAGCATATTCGGTCACCATGCCCTGAGCGCGCTCCACTTCCATGCCCACCACGAAATACAATACACCGTCCTTCAAATCTGGAAAGGGACGGTGGTCATCGATCATGATGGGAACGAGGTGCGTTCGAATCTGGGTTTTGAAATAATTGGAGACGAAGGTGCGGTGCTCTTCCGAAAAATCGGATTCGTTGAGGATGCGAATTTGCGCCTCATCCAAGGCTTGTTCAACGGTTTGGAACGTCCGGTTGTATTCGTCTTGCAGCTCTAGCACCCGTTTTGACACCGCTTTGATGGTTTCTTTTACACCAAAACCAAGCGTCGTTTTAGACGCCGGATCCACCGCCATCGCTCGCTGCAAATTCGCCACGCGCACTCGGAAAAACTCATCCAGGTTATTGGAAAAAATGCCCAAAAAACGAACGCGCTCAATCAACGGATTGTCTTCGCGAGCTGCCTCCTGCAGCACCCGGTGATTGAATGACAACCAACTCAGCTCCCGGTTCAGGTAACGATTCGTGTTCATAGTGCCTATTGCAATACCAAAGTTATCCGCATCGTGCCTTTGTCGGTGAATCGCAACATAAATTTGTACCTCTTTATCATTGAAAACTTCACCATGCTCGTAGGACGCCAAGCACCTGCATTTAATGCACCTGCATTCGTAAACGGAAAAATCGTTTCCGACTTTTCACTTCAGCAATTCATCGGAAACAAATATGTGTTGTTGGTCTTCTATCCGAAGGATTTTACCGCCATTTGCCAATCTGAATTGGTGGCGTTCCAAGAGCGATTGGCTGATTTCGAGTCACGAGACACAGTCGTTGTAGCCTGCTCAACCGACACCGCAGACGTGCACGCGGGCGCGGCGAAGGTGCCACAAGCGCAAGGAGGTTTACAAGGCATTACCTTCCCCATCGTCGGAGACGCGAATAAGTCGATCACCACGAATTACGAGGTCATCAGCGGTGAGTACGAGTATTCAGAGGATGGTCTCTTGACCGCTTCAAATGAAATGATCGCGCTACGTGCCAGCTTCCTGATTGACAAATCCGGCATGGTGCAGCATCAATTGGTAAACTTTTTCACCATGGGTCGAAATGTGGACGAAGCGATTCGCATGGTCGATGCTTTGCGCAACGTGCAAGAAAATGGCCAGGTCTGCATGGCCAATTGGAAAAAAGACTAGCGGTCCGCGCGTTCCAGCCAGATTTGCATACGCGACAGGGTTGAAGTGGCGCCGGCCATCATCAGCCGCATCGTCACACCATCCCGTTGAATGTGCATGACCAACTGTTCACCGTAGTTGGTGTCGGTTATCCTTTCAATCCGCCATTCTGAATTTCGAATGGGGATGGCATAAACCTCCAACCGCACCTTCGTAAACGCAATCAATCCGCCTTTTGTCCGCAAAAAATTGACGTGGGTGCGGTCATTCAATTCCGCCCGCAGATTTTGGAGTTCTGTCAGCCCATCAATGCCCGCGAGTTCAAGTTTAGGTGACCCCAGTGGATGCCCTTTGAGCGTGGCAGCAAATCCCTCACCCCAACTTAGCCGCGGCCCAGAGATCGCATAAACGTCCCGCCATCGGCCCGGATCGTTGTAGGTCACATTCCAAAACCGATTGTTCATGACAAATGAATACTCTCCGGATCGCATGGCATCGCACTGCCTATGGGATTCCAATAGGCTTGAAATGCGCCATCAGCATCGTAGCGTTCTGCTTGCCAATCCACATCAAATTTCCGCTGTGGCCTCGGGTCATTCCCAATGCCCGCCACGTACAACCAATTCCCTGTATTGCTGCACGGGTCAAAATCGATGAGCCAATGCTCAAACCAGGCGGCACATGCCCGCCAATCCAAACCCATATCGTGAATGGCGTAGGAGGCGACGTTTTGGCGGCCCCGGTTGGACATGAATCCCGTCAATCGGAGTTCGTGCATGTTGGCGTTGACAAATGGGCTGCGTGTCGTACCCGTGCACCACGATTTCCATTGCAACGGATGGTGGGTCACTGGATTTCTCGGCTCGGATTTTAGACCGGTTTCGAACCAAATACGATCCCCGTGTTGCATCGCTATAAAGCGAAAATAATCGCGCCAAAGCAACTCAAAAATCAACCAATACGTGCTTTCGTTGGCTCCTCGATCCAATTCATATTCGCGGATGGCCTCGTATATGGATCGTGGACTTAAGCACCCCCACGCCAGCCACGGACTGAACTTGCTGGAGTAATCGTATCCGAGCATGCCATTGCGGGTTTGCTTGTATTCGCTCAACGCTCCTGTTTCCCAGAAATAATGCTGCAATCGCTGCCATCCAGCTTTCGCTCCCCCTTGAAAAGTCATGGCCTTTTCGAGCAGGCTGTGAGCTTCATAAGCCTCCATATTTGGACCGCTCGAATCGGGAAGATCGCTCGGTGGCGGTGGAATTTTAGGCAAGGCGTAGGCATCCCGAATGGTCAATCCGCCCTTCTCAACTTTTTTCCGAAATGGCGTGAAGATTTCGGGTAAATCCGCAATCTCAAACGGCAAATCTTCGGGATGAATCAAGGTTGCTCCTTCTACCTCTCGGACCTCACAATGCTTCGCGACCTCACGGGTCGCATGAATTTCTTCAGTTGTGTGCGTTTTTTGGGCATACACGGCTGCGCACTCGTATTGCCGTGCCCATTCCTTCACCACCTCATCGGGATTCCCTTCCAGCACCATGAGCCTGTTGCCATGCGCTCTAAGGCTGGCATCCAATTCAATCAGACTCTCCATCATGAACTTCCGGCGATGCGGGCCCATACGTTTGGGACCCAAACTCCAGCGGTCGTTTGTCGGGATGACAAAAACAAACAAGGCTTCGTCCGCCTCTTCAGCCATTGTGACAAGGGCTGGATTGTCTTCCAACCTGAGATCTTCCCGAAACCAATACAGAGCGCGCATCACAATTCGTTGATTCGATTCAAATTCATCTCGGCCGTCTCAAGCAAAGCTTGTTGTTTGGTCGGGTCCATCTTGTCCCAAGTTCGATAAGCCATACCGATGCGGGGATTGCGGGCGAGCAGGTCTCGGTTTCGCACGTGAAAATCCCAATACAAGCTGTTGAAAGGGCAGGCGTCTTCACCGGTTTTTTCCGCTGCCTTGTAATGACATCCCTTGCAATACGGCCCCATCTTTTTGATGTATTGCGCACTGCTGACATACGGTTTTGAACCCACGATGCCTCCGTCTGCAAATTGACTCATGCCCCGGGTGTTGGTGATTTCCACCCACTCCAACGCATCGATGTACACGCCCAGATACCACGCATCCACCTCATCGGGATGGATGCCTGCCAAAAGGGCAAAATTGCCGGTAATCATCAGACGCTGGATGTGGTGAGCATACGCGTGCTCCAACGTTTGATCCACGGCATGGGCCAAACAAGCCATCTTCGTTTTACCTGTCCAAAACCAATCCGGCAGCGCCCGGTCGTGGGAGAAGAAATTGAGCTCGGCATATTCAGGCATGTGCGCCCAATAAACACCCCGCATGTACTCGCGCCACCCGAGGATTTGTCGAATGAATCCTTCCGCTTGGGAAATGCTTACCCGCTCAGGATTCGCTCGCCATGCAGATTCCACTGCACGTACGACCTCGTTTGGCGAGAGCAATTTGGCGTTCATCACAAAACTCAATCGTGAATGGTACACGCTCCAACTATCCCGCGTCAAGGCATCTTGAAAATCCCCAAAATGTGGCAAAAGCACATCCACGAAGTAAGCCAAGGTTTGCAGGCCCTCTTCCCGTGTAAGCGGCCAACCCCACTGTTCTGGCTCTAACCGTCCCAGGGTCTCCACTCCTTCTTCTTTCAACAGACGCACAAGACCAGAAACATCGCGCGGGAACAATTTAGGAGGCGGAATGACGTGATTTTGAGGAAGGCGCTGTCGGTTGTTCGCATCAAAATTCCACTGTCCCCCTTCGGGCTCTCCCTTGTCGTCCATGAGGATGCCATGCTGGGCGCGCTTTGCTCGGTAAAAATTTTCGAGTCGATACGTCTTCTTACCGCGAAAAAATTCGGCCAAATCCGACCGCGTGGTATAGAAATGCTCGGTGTCGCATCGTTCGGATAATCCACCTTCCGCGTTCCATGCTCGGGCAAATTGGCTCAACACCTCATCCAATCGGTATTCATCCGGCATTTGCCAAGCAAAATGTTTCGCCCCTGTTGCGTTCAACACCTCACGCAGGTTACCTGGAAAAGACTGCGCATTCGAGGCATCATCCAGCGCGATGTAGTGCACACGAAACCCAGCGGCATGCAATTGCAACGCAAACAGGCGCATGGCTCCGAAAAAAGCCACCACTTTTTGCAGATGATGGCGCACATAATCCGTTTCCGAACGCACTTCCATCAGGACGAAAACGGTGGTCGATTTATCCTCGTTCGAAAACCACGAATGCTGCACGTTCAATTGATCCCCGCACACCAAGCACACTTTTTTTGCCGAACCCAAGTCCTGCAAATTGGTCACTTCAAACTCCTTCATTTGCCCTTGGATTTACGACAGCGCTCCGAACAATAGCGCACCTCTTCCCAACAGTTTTCCCATTTCTTCCTCCATGAAAATGGACGCTCACAGGCGGGACACGTTTTATCAGGTGGAAAGTGCGAACGGCGCATGGCATCTTAACCGATGCCGAAGGCAAAAAGTTTTGAATTCAGCCGCTGGATCAAGCCTTTTGCATGGCCTTCAATTCCGACCAGCTCATGGGCACCGGCGTCGCAGTCACCGCATCGGGAACATCTTGATCTTGCAAAAACCGCAGCACCAAATCGTTGAATAAATCAGGAGCCTCGATGCTGCAGACGTGACCACAATTTTCAATCACCGCGAGTCGCATGTTCTTTTGAAGCTCTGTGTAGCGCTTGGCCGCTCTGAAAAAGATGTGATCCTGACTGCCCATCACGACCAAGCCCTTCTTCAAAACCGGTCGATTGACATAATCCTTGATCAAGTGGAAAAAAGGCTTGTACAGCTCAATCCATTTCAGGTACTCGCGCGTGGACAACCGGCGACTTTGACGACGGAAGATGTAGCGGCTCAGCCTGTGATTTCTCCGCGGCAGCACAATGAAACTAAACAGCCAGTAAAGCGCGCGATACGGCAAAATGAACGACAACAATTTACCCGAATGCACAAACCAATGCATCATCCGGCTTCCGTCGAATATGGCCCCCGCCATGATCATGCGGTCCACCAACTCCGGCCGCATGATGTCAATTTTCTGAAGAATGACGCTGCCAATGCTCAAACTCATGAAATGCGCCTTTTCAATGCCCAAATGATCGATAACGAGTAGGATGTCTTCCGCTACAATGTCGAAGTCGTAACTGGGAAATGCTGGAAGGATGTCTTTGCTGTTGCCATGATCGCGCAAATCGATGAGCAACAACCGGAAGTGGGGCGCAAAGGCTTCGATTTGAAATTTCCACGTACGGATGCTGCCGCCTGCGCCGTGGACAAATACCAACCAAGGCGCTTCCGGATTTTCCGAAATGACCTCGTGGTGTAAGAGCGTTCGCCCCTGGCGGTCAATGATGGTAGCGGCTTCAGCCATGTTGCAAATTTCGGTGAATTTCTGACAATTCAAGCATCTGGCCAGCCCTTCATAAAATCCTCCATCGCCTCAGGGTGCTCAACATCCGGCTTGGCATAAGCGAGTCGGTGCATCTTACGGGTTCTGTGATAACCATCGAGTGAACTCAGGGCGGCCACATCGAGCGATTCCAAATCGAGGTAGCCGTCAGTGCACCAAGCTTTTTCGGGAAATTCCACCCAACGGATTTGGCCCACCACAAATCGGCAACGGTTTTGCGGGATTTCCCACTCGTCTACCCGCTCCAAGCCAATGCGCACTGGACTTTCCTCCACGGCAGGGGCTTCAAACCCGCATCGAAACACTGGAGTGAAGCCCAACTCGTCGAATTCACTCGTCTCATGCGGGTACCGGGCACTTGCTTGGTGGGCCTTGAGCGTTTGTTCAGCCACCACATGGTTGATGGTGAAACAGCCGGTTTCACGGATGTTCCAGTACGTGTGGCTTCCACGCTCCCGATCAACGGGAGGTCGGAAGACCACCCCCAACAAGGCCGGGTCCGAACCGAGGTGCACCACCGAACTCACGATGCAAAGGTTGAGCCGGCTGGAGTCACTCGCCGTTCCGATTAAATTGGCGCTTTTGAAACCGCTCAGGCTGTTGACGAGGCGACCCCGTCGCCGCTGCGGCATCAACTCGAGGTCGAGGTCGATCAAGGTTTTGATTGCACTCATTTTCGAATGCTCCCCATGCCGCCATCTGCCGCATAGACCTGGCCCGTTACGAAGGCCGATGAATCTCCAAGCAACCAAGTCGCGAGCGAACCTACACCTTCAGCCGTTCCGACCCGCTGCAACGGATGGCGTTCTGCGGCAGCCGTACGCTTCGCTTCGTTCGATAACATGGACTCCGCAAGCGACGTATCGGTCAGTGATGGAGCAATGGCATTCACTCGTATCTGCGGGGACCATTCAGCGGCTAATGTGCGCGTGAGGCCTTCTACGGCTCCCTTGGCCATGGCGATACTTGCATGGTAGGGCATTCCAGACTGCACAGCGACCGTGCTGAATAGCACCACCGAAGCGGATGGGGCTTGCTGAAGCAGTTTGAGGTTGGCCTGAAGGGTTTGAACCGCGCCTAAGGCATTGACCTCCAGCTCTTCCATGAAATGCTCACGCTTCAGCCCTTTGAATGGCTTCAATCGAATGGTACCTGGGCAATAGACCAACCCGTCCAAGTGATCCGCAAAGCCGGACAAATCACACGGGTGAGCCACGGCATCAAACACGAGACTTTGGTAATTGGGAATCGTCGCAGAAACACCCGAACGAGAAACTCCAATAACGCGTTGGCCTTGCTCCAGCAGCTGAGTCCGAATGGCTGCTCCCAAACCGCGAGAGTCGCCGATCACGGCAAAAGTCTTGCCCTCAGGCATCGCTTCCGTTCATCAGGTGAGCGATTTCCGATTCGACTTCCGCCGCTTGGGCCATCAAGGCATCGGACTTGGTACGGTCGATGGTACTCATGCGGTGCGCATCGGCTAGCAATGCAGCGTGACGCTTTTGGAGCTTCTTGACCGGATCTTTTTTGAATAATCCCAACATGCCCTTACAACAATTGAAGGACTGCGGTGTTCGGACATCAGCCGAGTTGTTCGAGTTTTCCGTTGAGCACCTCCAACTTCGCCAGGGCGTCGGATTCTTTTTTTCGCTCGAGTTCTACCACCTGTTCTGGCGCATTTTGCACGAATCGCTCGTTGGTCAATTTTCCGCGTACACCGCGGAGGAAGCCATTTAAGTGATCAATCTCCTTTTGGATTTTCGCTTTTTCAGCGTCAACGTCCACCGAGTCACCAAAAGGAATGAAGAAGGAAGACGTGCCTACGATGAACCCAAAGGCGTTGGGTACTTTTTCCGTCACTCGCGCCACCTCGTTCACGTTACCCAATTTGACCATGGCCGCTTCGAACAGACCGGGAAATCCTTCTTGAACCTGCACGCTCAAATCCAACGTGTCGCGCATGTTGATTTGATTCTGCTTGCGGATGTTTCGGATTTCCGTCACCACCTGCTTAAACACTTCAGCCTGCGCCAAAATTCCCGCATCGTAGTTCGAACGCTCCGGCCATTGCGCAATGCACAAAGCCGACTCGGGACCTTCGCGCTTCTCAAGCCAATGCCAAATCTCTTCGGTTTGGAATGGCATGAACGGATGCAGCATTTTGAGCAAGTCCCCGAAAATCGATTTAGTCGCGGCCAAGGTGCCGGCACCCACAGGCTCACCATAAGGTGGCTTGATCAACTCCAGATACCAACTGCAGAAATCATCCCAGACCAACCGGTACATGTTCATCAAGGCTTCGCTCAGCCGGAATTCGGCGAATTGACCTTCGAGTTCTTCCAACACTTGTTGAACACGCGATTGCATCCATCGAATGGCCTCAGCCGACGCATCAGGCATCGGGCGGGCTGCATCCACCTCCCAGCTTTGGGTCAAACGGAAGGCATTCCAAATCTTATTGGCGAAATTTCGTCCTTGCTCACAGAGTTTTTCGTCAAAAGGCAAGTCATTACCCGCTGGCGATGTCAGGAGCATGCCTACGCGCACGCCATCTGCTCCGTATTGGTTCATCAGCTCGATGGGGTCCGGGCTGTTGCCCAAACTTTTCGACATTTTTCGGCCTTGTTTGTCCCGAACGATGCCCGTGTAGTAGACGTTTTTGAACGGCTCTTGCCCGCGGTACTCGTATCCCGCAATGATCATCCGCGCCACCCAGAAGAACATGATTTCGGGTGCGGTGACCAAATCCGCCGTAGGATAATAGTACCCGACTTCCTCCTCCGTTTTCAATCCGTCGAATACTTGGATGGGCCACAGCCAACTGCTGAACCACGTGTCCATCACGTCCTCGTCCTGACGCAATCCCGCCGCGTCTAGGGCGCCATTGCTGGACTTCTCGCGGGCTTTTGTCAAAGCTTCTTCCAAGGTTTTGGCTACGACAAAGTCTTCGGCCCCTTCCCCATAAAACCATGCAGGAATACGATGCCCCCACCAAAGCTGACGACTCACGCACCAATCCTTCACGTTCTCCATCCAATGGCGGTAGCTGTTTTTGAATTTCGGCGGATGAAATTTGATGGTATCATCCATCACGTGATCCAAGGCCGGTTTCGCCAGCTTTTCCATGGACAAGAACCATTGCAAACTCAATCGGGGCTCGATCACCGCATTGGTGCGTTCAGATCGACCAACGCTGTTCGTGTAATCCTCCGTTTTGACCAAGTTTCCAGATGCTTCCAACACCCCTTCCACAGCCTTTCGCACGTCAAATCGGTCTTGACCTGCAAATTCGCCGCCGTGCGCATTGAGCGTTCCGTCGGAATTGAATATATCAATGGATTCGAGTCCGTGTTTTTGTCCGAGGTCGTAGTCGTTGACGTCGTGAGCGGGGGTCACCTTAAGGCATCCTGTTCCGAACTCCCGGTCGACGTAGTCGTCCAAAATAATCGGCACTTCACGATCTGTCATGGGCACCCGCGCATGCTTGCCATGCAAATGCGTGAATCGCTCGTCCTCCGGGTGCACGCATATGGCCGTGTCCCCCATGATGGTCTCCGGTCGGGTGGTGGCAATCGTGAGAAACTCGCCAGGCGACTCCGCAATCTCGTAGCGCACATAGTACAACTTCCCGTTTTCTTCCGTGTGGATGACTTCTTCGTCACTCAACGCCGTCTGCGCTGCAGGGTCCCAATGCACCATGCGCTCACCTCGGTAAATCAGACCCTTTTCAAAAAGGTCAATGAACGTATCGATCACGCCATCGTAATACGCCTCATCCATGGTGAAACGGGTGCGTGACCAATCACAACTCGCTCCGAGTTTTTTCAATTGTTCCAGGATGATCCCCCCGTGTTCGTGCGTCCATTCCCAAGCGTGTTCCAAGAATTCATCCCGCGACAAATCGGATTTCTTGATGCCCTTTTCCCGGAGCCGCCGGACAACTTTGGCCTCGGTGGCAATAGACGCGTGGTCTGTGCCTGGCACCCAACACGCATTCTTCCCCATCATGCGAGCCCTGCGCACCAACACATCCTGGATGGTGTTATTGAGCATATGGCCCATGTGCAATACGCCCGTCACGTTCGGCGGCGGAATCACTACAGTGTAGGGCTCACGGTCATCGGGCTTGGATTCAAAAAATCCATGCTCGAGCCAATAAGCATACCACTTTTCTTCACTGGATCCGGGATCGTATGTCGTGGGGATTTCCATCGGTTGGGAACGTTTTCTTGCGCGCAAAATTCGGACAAAAAAGAAGTCGTTCCGACAATGAAGGGAACGACTTCCATAATGGACCGCAGTCCAATGCGTACTTTTCTTATTCTTTGTTCAACGGTGCTCCCGTCGAGGCAGGCTTCACCGGTGCTCCTCCAGCAGGCGCTCCAGCATTTGAAGCCTCCACTTTGCCCTTGATGCGAATCACCTTCGTCGGCTCATTCGTAGCATTTGAAGTGATCGTGACGCTCTTGTTGATTGGGCCGATGCGTTTCGTGTCATACCGCACATTGATGACCGACGTAGCACCTGGCATGATGGGGTCTTTGTCGCACTTCGGCACCGTGCAGCCACATGAACCTTTGCATCGTGAAATGATGAGAGGCTCTGTTCCGTCGTTCGTCACGGTGAATTGGCATCCTCCGTCGGCCCCTTGTGAGATGGTTCCGTAATCGTGTACTTCCTTATCCAACGTAATGGATGGGCCTTGCGCCAAAGCGGTTGCAAATCCCGCGAAGAGCAAACATGCTGTCAAAAATTGTTTCATAACTGCCTTTTGTATTTCAAGGTTAAAGATAAACACAAAGAATTTAGCTCCGTGTCCATGCGTCAATTTTGACGCAAATTCACATTCGCTGGTTTCTTTCCGAGCTTGGTTGTTCAAGAATTGAGCCAAAAAAAGGGGAGCTGAGCACTCCCCTTTTTCTGTTTGTCACAATGCGATTATTCGCAAGATGTTCCAAAGTTTGACAAGAACGTCAACAAGTCAGGTGTACCCACCGAGTTGTCACCGTTCAAATCACCTGGGCAAGATCCGCCGCCTGCGAACTCACAAGAACCATCATCTGTCGTTGCCGCAGCATCATAGTTCGAGGCATCTTCGTAGGTGCAGCCCATCGCCGTTGGTGTCACGCAGTAGCTTTCATCAGAAGCGCTGAATGGGTTGTATTCCGCGTAGGTTGGATCGGTACATCCTGGGCACTGATCGCAGCTGTTGAAGCAAGCACCTGAAGTGATGGTATTTCCTGAAACCGTGATCACACGATTTCCACCATTACCGCAATCACCGACACTCTCATCCATTCCCCAAGCATCGCCGTTGATGAATTTGTACTCATACGTTCCTTGCTGCAACTGGATCACGACTTCGTGCACACCGTAGCCCACGTAAGGAACCATGGTTGCCGAAGGATCCCAGTTTTGGAAGCTGCCCGCGATGTGAACACCTGCCTCAGAAACGGTTTCGTTTGACATGTTCACACGGAACGAAACGAGGTAAGCACAGCTGCCGTCGTCCACGTTGGCTCCTGGCTCATAGTTCTGCGCAGAAGGATCCATACAACCGTTGTAGTTGCAGTCGCCTGCGTCCGTAGCAGCGGCATTGTAGTTGTCAGCAGAAGGATCTTGGCATCCCACGACCTCTTGACAATCGAGGACAGAGTCTCCATCGGTATCTGTGTAATCACATGCCACGCTCAAGTCGCAGAAATCAGTAAATCCGCAAGCCATTGGGTCACCGCATCCCATGTTGAATGAAGTGATCGGAGCAGCCCATAAGTAGCTCGGCCCGATGATGGGCACTGCCGATTGCCAAATGCCATCGCTTTCACTCAATATGACCGTGCCGCCAGTGATGGGGTCAACGAATCGAATTAAGTTACCACAGAATGAAATGTCTGCCATTCCAGCCAACATCACCAAGTCTGCGAGCAAGCCGCCCGTTTGGTCTGTGATGTTGCTGAAGTTCATCGGACCGTCAGTTCCGTCGCCAAGGAATACCCCGTTCAACGCTACGTTCGGATTCACTCCACCTGCTGCTTCGCAGTCCGCCGCGTACACTTCGTTATCCGTTCCTGTCAAGGTCACACCGACCAACCACACCATTTCAGCTCCGGTAACGATTGTTGAAGAAACGTTGAAGTCGCAACTTCCATCGTCCTCTGTTGCCGCACCGTTGTAGTTACACGCGATGGGGCTGGTACAGCCCATAACAACCAATGAGTTGCCGTCGCAATCGTATCCTTCTTCTGCATAGATGCAGCTTCCGTCATCCGAAGTGGCCAACGCGTTGTAGTTACAAGCCGTTTCGTCGTTACATCCAGGTCCCAATGCCACGACTTCCAAGCTCGCTGCAAGACGCGGAGCCGTGTAGTCTTGAATTTGGTCAATCCAGAACATGGCTTCATCCGGGCCCATTGTGGGGTTCAATGTCAATTGCGTTGCCGCGATGCTGGTTCCGTTGGCGGCATCAACCGCTTCGGTTACTGCAACGTCCCACCACTGCCATGGCGAACCATCGTATGGCTCCGTTGGGACGCCATCGACGTAGTTGTTCAATACGGGGTACAATCCGTCCCAACCGTTGTTGCCAAATGCTGCCGCTGGATCAACCAAGCCAATCTCAGCGAAAGGCGCATTGTTATTGGTGGCATACCCATTGATTTCATCGTGAATGTCATAAGCACCTGACACCTCTACTACGGGCTCATTGGTCGTAGGCACAATCAACACACCCGTGTTGTAAGGAGCAAACTGGTCATGAGGAGCATGGAAACTCACCATCGGCATGTCGCCTTCGTCCAACCAATTTAAATCACCCAATGCACCACCCAAGTTCATTTGGAAGTTGAAGTCGCTGCTGTAGCCCACGTGATTCGCCATGCACAACTGGAATCCACCACTCGATGCCGGAGCATAGGTGTCAGTCGTTGCATCGGGGTCACCGTGAATGCCTTCAATCACCATCGGAATGAAGGAACCGTCTCCTGGATCGTACCAAAACTTCGTGATGGGGTTGCCAGCATCATCAACAATGATGTCATTGTAGCTCTCAATTGTCGCCGAAGCCAATGAGATGTAGCCGCCTGTTCCTTCACCGAACATGGCAATTTTGTCACCATTTACCCCCCAAGGGTTTCCGTCCTCTGCTGCAGTTTTGCGGAAGAAGCGGACTGCCGTGCGGCTATCCTGAACGCCACGGTATGCAGCTTGAATCAACTGGAGTGTACGCTCAGCTTGCGTCGAGGCCAAAGGATTCCAGCCCAAGCGGTAGTCACAAGATGCGACTACGTAGCCCATACGAGCGAATCGAGAACAAATCTCGACGGCGCTGCTGTCCGTCCGGGTTCCTACTGCACTGCCGTTCAAGTACTGAGGCAAGAAATTACCCGTGTGGAAGTACAAAATGACAGGACGATCGGTTTCGGAATCACCGGCAGGCTCGTATACGTCCATGAGCAGGTTTTCCGGTGCCGGCGGCATGCCTTGCAAAGCAGGAATTACGGTGATGTTCTCACCGTACACCACACCTGATGTCACCTCCACTTCGTCGAATATCTCGTCAATGTAACGAACTCCGCCTGCAATGGTAGTTTCCGTTACTGCACCCAACGCAAGACCCATTCGAGGCGTATTGTAATCCATCATTTGGCCGATCCAATCCATGGCTTCTGCTTCTCCCATCGTTGGGTTCAACATCAATGCCGAAGCCAAAAAGTTCGTTCCGTTTGCGGCATCGTATGCTGCAATTGGAGCTTCGTCAAACCACTGCCATGGCGAGCTGTCGAAAGGCTCGGATGGCGCGCCGTCTACGTAGTTATTCAATACAGGGAACAAACCATCGTAGCCCATATTCGCTGGGGATCCCGCATCTTCCAATTCGGCATCAGCAAAAACGGCGTTGTTGTTGGTGGCATATCCATTGATTTCTTCATGGATGTCCATTGCACCGGACACCTCAACTACAGGCTCATTGGTCGTGGGAACGATCAATACAGCCGTCTCGTAGGGGGCGAACGGGTCATGAGGACATTGGAAACTCACCATTGGCATATCTCCCTCATCCAACCAATTCAAATCACCCAACGCACCGCCGGCGTTCATTTGGAAGTTAAAGTCTGAGCTGTATCCTACGTGATTTGCTGCACACAACTGGAATCCTCCCAAAGAAGCAGGTGCATACGTATCCGTCGTAGCATCCGGATTTCCGTGAATGCCTTCAATCACCATTGGGATGTATGAACCGTCTCCTGGATCATACCAGAACTTGGTAATCGGAGCTCCAGCATCATCAAGGATGATGTCATTGTAGCTCTCAATGGTCGCAGAGGCCAACGTGATGTAACCTCCAGTTCCGTTACCAATCATACCGATTTTATCCGGATCGATGCCGTGTGGGTTGCCTTCCTCAGCTTCTGACATGCGGAAGTAACGGACTGCCGTGCGGCTGTCCTGCACACCGCGGTATGCCGCCTGGATCAACTGAAGCGTGCGCTCTTGCTGTGTCGACGCGAGGGGGTTCCATCCCAATCGGTAATCACAAGAAGCCACTACATAGCCCATCTTGGCGTAGCGTGTGGCGACCTCTACCTCCCAGTTATCCGATTTCGTACCGAGCACACCACCGTTCACGAACGGAGGCAAAAAGTTACCCGTGTGGAAAATCAGCAGCAACGGGCGATCGGTCTCTGTGTCACCGGTCGGCTCGTAAATGTCCATTTTCAAATCCTCCATCGCAGGTGGCATCCCTTGCAAGGCAGGGATGACGGTGATGTTTTCACCATACACCACGTCTGTGGTCACGGTGACTTCATCAAAAACCTCGTCGAGGTATCGGGTCTGTGCGTCAACTTGAAGCACAGCCAAGCACGCGGCAAGCGCGCTGAATAGTAATTTTTTCATCAGACAGGTATCTGGGTGATTTTGGTTTTCCTGGGTAAGGTAGCAAAAAAACGTTTAACGTGTATGTCTTACACGCATTTTATCACCTAAAAAACCCATTTAGCGGAAATAAATCCACCTTTCAGCTACAAAACATGGGACTGTAACTCACCTAACATCTCAGCGAATCGACTGTGCTGCGCGCTTCAGGGATTGCAACATGATGGCTGGGGTGAAATCTTGGATGCGCTTGGCCGATTCAGATTTGTCTTTGATGTGATTGAAGTCATACACCAAACTTGCGTACAGCATTCGCCCCACGTATGGACCACCATAGGCTTCAATGTGGATGTTCTTGAGCAAGTTAGATCCGCCAATTTTCACGGTAGTATTCCACGGTTCAATGACAGCATTGACTTGAGCATCAAACAGGTCATATGTGGGCACAAACCCTGTGAATTGCGGTGACCCTTCAAATTTGAATCCCTGGACCCATTTGTAGTTCACGCCGAAACCCCAAGTGCTTTCGCCCGTCAATTTGAGGTCACGCGCCGTCACACCAAAATTGTATTTATGCTTCGGCGTATTGAAGGCCGGAATGATGGGATCATCTTCGTCGGTCTTCACCAATTCGTTCCAGCTGTAATTGCCCGAAATCATGAATTGGTTATCGAGGTAATAATTGACTCCGATGGAAGCACCTTGGGTTTGAACTTCGTTCAATGAATTCGCTGCGTATCGGTAGACGTCCACTGCGCGCGGCGATTGCTCATTTCCAATGAAAAGTGCGTCAAGTCCAATGTTGTACCCAATGAAATCCGTGTACACACTGAAATAGTATCCTCCGTCGACGTAGACTTTTTCTCCCAACGTGGTGCGGTACCCGATTTCCAACGTTTTCACCCGTTCCGGACGGATGGGGTCGATGTTGAAATAAACCAAGGTGTCTCGGTTGAGTCCGTATTGGCCGTTGGCTGCATCGGCACTGTTCCGGAAATCAATAAAGCTGCTCACCGTGATCAGGCTGTCCGCACCCTCCAAGTTGCCTACAAGCGTCGCCGGCCCCACATCCAACCACAAGTACTGATCCGCCAACGTGGGGTTTCGCAAGGCCGAACTGAAGCTCATGCGCAGATAATCTTGTTCTCGCGGGTTGAAGACCAGAGAAGCCGCCGGTGAATACACCCAATCGAAGTTTTGGTTTTTATCGGCGCGGATGGTGCCGGTGGCGATGACACGGTCTTCGAGGAATCGGCGTTTGATGCCCGTGTAGAAGCCGACTTCTTGGTTTACAATCTTCGATGCGGTATCGCTGAAAATCGTGCCGTCACTCCAAGGAGTGTAGCGGCGGAAATTTCCACCAATGCGAATTTCTTCCAGCCCCTGAGGTTGGAAAATGTATTCGCCGTGCACGTGGCTCAAGCTGGATTGATCAAAAAACCGAGTCCCTCCTTCCCCTTCGTTGTTCTTCGCAGAAACCAGTGCATTGAAATTTTGCTCAAATTCAGGTGATCCGGGCGCCCAATAGCCCAGCGGATGTTGAGCCACGTCGCCCAATCCAGCATAACCTGCATTCGTCCAAGCCTCCACTTGGGCATGCCACATGGAGAGGGAGTCGCTGTACTCGTTGTACCAAGCCGGAATCGCACCGTCCTCGTAGCCATAAATAGGGAAACCAAACTCCGGGTCTACACCAATTTGCACCAAGTCGGGCCAAGTCTGATTGATGCCCGGCACGATGCTGTCGACCCAATAGCGGTAGTACACTTTCGAGTATTGGTAATCGGAGCGCGTGTTTTCCTGCAACTTCAATGCAGTCGCATAGGGATCGTACGAATTTCCGGCGTCCTCGCTCGTTCGGTAGGCGCGGACAAACCACTTGCCCGGTTTGCGCAATTCGAGTTTGTGCTGATAGAATTCGATGTCGCGCAGGCTGAACCGGTTATCACCTTGGTACACGGTCGTGCCAAAGCCGCTGTTAAATCCGTAGACCAATTCCGGACTCTCGTAGGTTTCATCCGGGTTGAGACGCCAGTAAAGTGCCGTGCTCACTTTGAGGTTCTCAGTGTTATAATCCACCAAATCAATCTCCTTGTAGCCCGTGCGGAAGAAATTCCCCAGTCCTCGTGCGTTGCTGCTGCCGTCCCCGGAATAATCAAAGACCGGCTTGTACTCATCGCCATAGATGTTGACCGCATCGTATCTACCTGGATTATCCGGGTCCACCTGCGATCCGTCCACCGGATTGTAGTTCGTTGCCTCCCAATCGTAAGCGGAGAAACGGAACGCATTCACTTTAAAGCCCAGGACGGGATCACCTTCGTCGTTGGTCGTGTAATCGGCATAACGGAATGCCAATTCATTCAGCTCGCGTTCTCCCACACGAATCGAAGCCGTCACGCCAGGAAATTGGAACGGAGATTTGGTCTCCATCGAAACCACCCCATTGAACGCGCCAGGACCATAAAATGCGGAGCTCGCCCCCGCAACAATGTCCACACTTTTCACGTCCAAATCCGACGCACCCAAGAAATTCCCGAGCGAAAAGTTCAAGCCCGGACTTTGATTGTCAATGCCGTCTATGAGCTGCAATGAGCGCACGGGCGAGGTCGAATTGAAACCCCGCGTGTTGATGATTTTGAAACCAAGGCTAGCCGACGTCACGTCGACACCTTTCAAGTTGCCTAGGCCTTCGTAGAATGAGCCAGAAGGCGCTTCTTTGATGGCAATCACATCCATGGATTCCACGGTGAGCGGCGCCTGCTTCTGCTTTTCACTGATGCGCTCTCCCACCACTTCGGCCGCTTCGATCAGGATTTGATCTGGAATGAGTTTGACGGTCAGTTTTTCATCGGGACCTTGAACCGTCACCCGCTTCATGGCATATCCGATGAAACTCACCTGCAATTGAACAGGAAATTGGCTCACGGGCAACAAAAATTGACCATCGAAGTCCGTGGTCACGCCTGTGGTCGTGCCTTCGATGATGACATTGGCAGAGAAAATGGGATCCCCCAATTCCCCATCGACCACGCGTCCGCGGAGCATCTGCTGGGCATCAACCGATCCGAACCATCCGGTCATACCGGTGACTAAAAACAAGAAAATCAACTTTTTCATGTCATCAACGAAATTGGAGAACCAAGTAACGGAAAAATGCGTCATCGCCTCCTAAAGGCGCTAAAATTGTTACCAACACCTCACCGCAAGGTGATGCGAATCTGCGCATCAATCTCGATGCAATCGCCCGACTTGAGTTTTCGGCGTTTGCGCGTTTCCATTTCGCCGTTGACCCGGATCAATTCGTCCTCCACCATCATTTTCGCTTCCCCCCCTGTTGCGGCGTATCCCGAGGCTTTCAATAACTGAAGCAAGTCGATGCCTTCCGAGCGCAATTCGAATACGTCCTCCTGCATGCTATTGAGGGAATCGGGAGGGATCGGTTTCGTGCATCATGCCGTAAACCGCTTCGTAAATATCCTCCACACTGGGTTTGGAATAGTAGTCACCGTCCGAGCCGTACGGAGGCAAATGCGGTTGGGCCGCCAGGGTCTTCGGCGCGCCATCCAAATATTTCCAGCCACCCTGCCGATTCAAGATGTCTTCCAGAATGTAGGCGCTTGCCCCTCCAGGCACATCTTCGTCCACGACGAGGAGGCGGTTGGTTTTGGCGAGTGAAGTGCCGACGACCGATGTCAAATCCAACGGAAGCAGCGTTTGCAAATCCACCAACTCAACTTGAATCCCCGCTTCAGCCAAACGCTCCGCAGCGCGGGCTGCCAAGTTGAAGGTTGACCCGTACGAAACGACGGTCACGTCGCCGCCCGTGCGCACGACTTCAGCGATTCCCATCGGCACCGTAAAAGCACCTAGGTTATCCGGCAGCCGTTCCTTTGACCGATAGCCGTTCAGGCATTCCACCACCACAGCCGGCTCTTCGGCTTGTAACAATGTGTTGTACATGCCCGCAGCTTGCATCATGTTCCGGGGAACGCAAACGTGCATGCCGCGTAACGAGTGAACAATGGTTCCCATCGGCGAACCACTGTGCCAAATGCCTTCCAATCGATGGCCCCGCGTGCGAATGATGACCGGTGCCTTTTGTCCACCCGCCGAACGGTAGCGAACCGTTGCGGCGTCATCGCGCAAAATTTGCAACGCGTAAAACAGATAATCCAAGTATTGGATTTCGGCAATGGGTCGGAAACCACGCATGGCGAGACCAATGCCTTGTCCAGCGATGGTGCACTCGCGGATGCCGGTGTCCGAGACCCGGACTTCACCGAATCGCTCTTGCATACCTTCCATGGCCTGGTTTACTCCGCCAATTTTGCCCGTATCCTCTCCGAAAGTGACCAATTCAGGGTACTTCTCAAACAAAACCTCGAAATTCTTTTGCAACACTTGACGGCCGTCTACCCACGTTTCGTCCTCGGTAAAAGCGGCTGGTACATGAGGAACCTTCAGCGCCGAATCAGGCCCGTCACTGTACAAATGCCGGCTGTAACGCTCGCGATTCTCTCCGAACAAACGTGAAGAAAGCGTTCGTAGCGTCTCTGCCGCTGGAGAAGATTCGTGGGCATGCCGAGCGAGAACTTGACGCACAGCCCCGTGAATTTCTGCCCGTCCCGGGAACGTCGCTTGCTGCAGCGAAGCACTTTCTGGGGCGCCTGCCTCAAGGGCATTGATCGCCTCGATGGCCTCTTCCATTTCGCTGTCAATGGGCTGGCGAAAACTTGCCCACGCCGCTTTTTGTTCGTTCCTCACAAACTTTTTGGCGTCTTTTCGAATGGCTTCGAGTTCGTCTTCCGAAGCGGCGCCTTCAAGGACCAGGAATTTTCCAAATTGCGCGATGCAATCGTACTCTGCTGCCCAAGTCATACGCTCTGGCGATTTATATCGCTCATGCGAACCGGAGGTGCTGTGCCCCTGCGGTTGAGTTACCTCTTCCACGTGAACAAGCACCGGCACGTGTTCAGTACGACAACGATGCGCTGCTTCTTCGTAGGTCTGGATCAAGCTGGGATAATCCCATCCTTTGACCCGGAAAATGACAATGCCATTGGTGTCCTCTTCCTTCTCCATTCCACTCAGTGATTGGGAAATGGAAGCTTTCGTGGTTTGAAACTGCTTGGGAACACTGATGCCGTAGCCGTCGTCCCAGACGTTCATGAGCATTGGCACTTGCAACACGCCCGCCGCGTTCATGGTCTCCCAAAATGGCCCTTCCGAGGTACTGGCATCGCCAATGGTTCCGATGGCGATTTCGTCCCCTCCTCGAGTGAATCCCGGTTTTGCGGCAGCAGCAGCCTCCAACTGTCGGTACAATTTGGACGCCTGAGCCAATCCGAGCAAACGCGGCATTTGCCCACCTGTGGGGCTGATGTCCGCCGAACTGTTGAACTGGGCCATGTGATCCATCCATCCACCATTTTCATCCAGAAAACGGGTGGCAAAGTGCCCCCCCATCTGCCGTCCCGCAGATGTCGGCTCGTGCGCGACATCCGTATCCGCGTACAAAGCGGCGAAATACTGCTTCACATCCAACAAACCCTTGGCCATCATCAGTGTCTGATCGCGGTAATACCCCGAGCGCCAATCCCCGTTTCGCACCACCTTGGCCAATGCAATTTGGGCCAGCTCCTTACCATCTCCGAAGATGCCAAATTTCGCTTTACCTCCAAGCACCTCTTTTCGCCCGAGAAGCGAAGCCTCACGGCTCACACAAGCCACGCGGAAGTCTTCGAGCAAAATCGCCCGAAATTCTTCGTGGGTCGTCGTTGCTGCGCTACTCGTGGTCATGGAGTCCGATTGCTTCATGGCGCGAATTTACGCAGGTTCCGACCAAGGTCGTTGAAGAACTTAGTTCTGCGCCTTCAATGCGGCGTGTGCTGCGGCAATGTCCGTGCCCACACGAACATTGTGCTCCACGAGTTCACGGTTCGCGGTCAAACTCTGACCTGCCGTGGCCTCGTTGATGAATTTCAGCAAAAACGGCGTCAGTGCCTTTCCCTCAACACCGGCATTTTTTGCAGCCTCCAATCCGGTGTCAATCGCGGATTCGATGGCACGCGGATCGGCCGCATGTTCAATCGGAATGGGATTGGCAATGAGGAAACCACCGTGGACACCAAGCTCCCATTTGGCGGCCATGGCAGCCGCTATGGCCTGGGGCGTGTCGCACCGATGGTGCAATTTCAGACCGCTTTCCCGAACAAAAAACGCTGGAAATTCGTCGGTGCCGTATCCGATGACGGAAATGCCCGCTGTCTCTAGGGCTTCCAAGGTTTTGGCCAAATCCAAAATGGACTTTGCCCCTGCACTGACCACGGCGACGTTCGAACAGGCCAATTCTGGAATGTCTGCGGAAACATCCCATGTCTCTGCAACCCCGCGATGCACGCCACCAATTCCGCCCGTCGCGAAAACCGGTATCCCCGCCAGATGGGCTCCGATGAGCGTGCCGCTGACGGTCGTCGCGCCGACTACTTGCTGCGCCAAAGCCATCGGCAGGTCCCGCCGCGAAACTTTCCATACCCCGTCTTTTTGAGCCAGATCGAGCAACAAGCTTTCGTCACAACCCACATGGAGTTGGCCGGATGCCACAGCCACCGTCGCAGGAATGCCACCGCCTTTCCGCACGATGGATTCCAATCGCTGTGCAGTCTCGAGATTTGCAGGGTATGGCATTCCGTGCGCGACGATGGTGCTTTCTAAAGCCACCACCGGCACGCCGTTTTTCAGCGCTGATTGGACTTCGGAGTGAATGTGCAGCCGCGGATTCATTTGCTTCTGATGCATTACCAAACGGTGGCGTTTTCCATCGCCTGCCAAATTTTGTCTTTCAGTGGCTGCAGGCCTTTTTGGGCAACACTGGAAAAGAAAATGGGATTGAGGTCTTCGATTTCAGCTCGCAAGGCTTCTTCCAATTCGTCATCCAACATGTCACTCTTTGAAATGGCGAGCAGTCGATTTTTCTTGAGCAAGTCAGGATTGTACTTTTCCAATTCGCCCAGCAGGGTTTCATATTCTTTCCGAATGTCATCCGCATCGGCGGGCACAATGAACAGCAAGACAGGGTTCCGCTCGATGTGCCGCAAGAAACGCAGTCCCAATCCCTTGCCCTCCGCTGCACCTTCAATGATTCCTGGAATATCTGCCATCACAAACGATCGGTCATCGCGGTAGGCGATCATGCCCAAATTGGGTTTCAAGGTGGTGAACGGATAATTGGCTATTTCAGGTTTAGCCGCACTCACCACAGATAGGAGCGTGGATTTGCCGGCGTTGGGGAAACCCACAAGCCCCACGTCGGCGAGCAGTTTCAATTCGAGAATTTTCCATTCTTCCAAGCCGTCTTCTCCAGGTTGGGAATACGTTGGAGATTGCCTCACGGACGACTTAAAATGGTCATTTCCAAGGCCACCTCGTCCACCAGGGGTAATGATCACCTCCTCCCCGTCTTCTAAAATTTCTACGATGACCTCACCGGATTCTGCATCCTTGATGACCGTTCCCAAGGGCACATCGATGTATTGGTCTTTGCCGTCAGCACCGTGCTTGTGCTGGCCTCGACCGGGCTCCCCATGTTCCGCAATGACGTGGCGTGCGTATTTCAAGTGAAGCAACGTCCAGAACTGCGCGTTCCCCCGGACAACAACATGTCCTCCACGCCCGCCATCTCCGCCGTCCGGACCGCCTTTTGCTGTGTTCCGGTTCCGCATAAAATGCGAAGAGCCCGCACCGCCCTTTCCAGAACGGCAACAAATTTTGACGTAATCAACGAAGTTCTCGCCGGACATGGCAAACTGGTTTAGGCCGTTGGGATGGCAGCGCGCAACCGCTCGGTGATTTCTTCAATGGTTCCAATGCCATCGACGCCAGTGTATTTGCCTTGAGCAGCGTAATGACCAGCCACTGGAGCTGTTTCAGCGTTGTACACGTCGATTCGTTTTTGGATGACCGCAGGATCTGCATCATCGGGCCGACCGCTAGTCTCAGCTCGTGCGAGCAATCGCTTTTTCAATTCTTCTTCCTCAACATCCAATGCCAACATACAGGACACCGGCGTTGCTCTGCCATTCAAAAACTCATCCAAAGCCCCGGCTTGGGCGGTGGTTCGCGGGAAGCCATCGAAAATGAATCCTTTCGCATCGGGATGTTTGTCAACTTCAGATTCCAACATGCTGATGGTCACGTCGTCCGGCACCAATTGTCCTTGATTCATGTACGACTGCGCCAATTTCCCCAATTCGGTTTCGCCCTTGATGTTGGCGCGAAAAATGTCTCCTGTGCTCAAGTGAACCAATCCATAGTGCTCCACCAGATAGGCGCTTTGCGTTCCCTTTCCCGCTCCGGGAGGGCCAAATAGGATGATGTTCAACATGTTAATTTGCTTTTCTGGTTCTCAAAAAATGAAACCTCAAAGGTAGCGCATCCAAAGGCACGAGACTCGGAATGATGCGTTAACTTCGCGGGCTCATTCAGATTCTCATCGAAATTAGACCATGAAGTACGACGTCATAGTTCTTGGCAGCGGCCCCGGTGGATACGTAACCGCCATCCGCGCAAGCCAATTGGGATTGAAAACTGCCGTAGTGGAGCGGGAAGCTCTGGGGGGCATTTGCTTGAATTGGGGGTGCATCCCTACCAAAGCTTTGCTCAAGAGCGCCAACGTCTTCGAGTACATCGAGCATGCCGAGGATTACGGCATTTCGGTAGCTGCCCCGAAAGCGGATTTCGGCGGCATGGTCAGCCGCAGCCGAGGCGTTGCCGATGGCATGTCCAAAGGTGTGCAGTTCTTGATGAAGAAGAATAAAATTGACGTTATCATGGGCACCGGTAAGCTCATGGCAGGCAAACAACTGGAAGTCACCGGCGAATCCGGTAAAAAACAAGTCTTGAGTGCCGACCACATCATCATTGCCACTGGGGCGCGCAGCCGCCAATTACCTTCCATCCCACAAGACGGCAAGAACATCATCGGCTATCGAGAGGCCATGACGCTGGCAAAGCAGCCGAAACGCCTGGTCGTAGTCGGTTCGGGTGCCATCGGAGTTGAGTTCGCCTACTTCTACAATGCGATCGGAACGGAGGTCACCGTCATCGAGTACCAAGACCGCATTGTCCCTGTGGAAGATGCAGACGTCAGCAAGCAACTCGAAAAGAGTTTCAAAAAGTCCGGCATCAACGTCATGACTTCATCCGAAGTGCTCGGTGTGGAGTCGAAAGGAAAAGAGCAGGTCGTTAAAGTGAAGACTAAAAAAGGGGAAGAAACCATCGCTTGTGACGTGGTCTTGAGTGCCGCCGGCGTGGTCGCCAACATCGAGAACATCGGATTGGAAGACGTCGGCATCGTCGTCGACGGCGGGAAAATTGTTGTGGACGACTATTACGCTACCAACATTCCCGGATACTACGCCATTGGGGATTGTGTTCCCGGACCAGCGTTGGCACACGTTGCGTCTGCCGAAGGCATCACCTGCGTGGAAAAAATTGCGGGCCACACTCCCGAACCCATCGATTATGGCAACATCCCGGGATGCACATACTGCTTCCCAGAGGTGGCGAGCGTTGGCATGACCGAGGCCCAAGCCAAAGAAGCTGGGCACGAAGTGAAAGTGGGCAAATTCCCATTCTCAGCATCCGGCAAAGCAAGCGCATCAGGTCACAAAGACGGATTCGTCAAGTTGGTTTTCGACGCGAAATACGGCGAGTTGCTCGGCGGCCACATGATCGGCGCGAACGTCACCGAAATGGTTGCCGAACTCGTAGCACTTCGCAAGCTAGAAACTACGGGACACGAGCTCATCAAAACCATTCACCCGCACCCGACACTGAGCGAAGCGGTCATGGAAGCCGCAGCTGCAGCCTACGACGAGGTCATTCACTTGTAATCCGCTGCACATCGTTTAAGGCCGAAGCGTCACGTGCATGCAATTCTTTTCTGGAATCACCAGGATACGGCCTGACTTTTGGAATGTGCTCAGAACATGCTGAATCGCCCGTGTGGGCGCTGAGCAGTCTGCGTCATTGTTGGGTCGGTCGGTGTATGCAATGTCAAAGGATGCGCCGTAGCTGTGGGTAGAAGCTTCATCAATCGCATTGTAGTTGCGCCGACCCAATCGAGCCTGCTGTTTCGCCGTGCGCGTCAGACTGGTCACGCGAAACGTACTGCCTTCACTTGGCGTACCTTCCAATTGATCGGCGAAGGCATGCCCCATATCCTCCAGGAGCGATTTGACCTCGGGCAACAGCAACGCGTAGCTGTGCGATAAGGGGGCGATGTGATACCCTCGTCCATCGGTTACGGATGCAAGCTTTCCCCGCTTTTTACCTGCATTCATTTCGGCCTTGTCCTTCACAAAAAAGCTGTTCGGCAGGTTGCGGGCAGCTTGGCGATGCGCGGTGTAGGGATTTTTCGGCAGTTTAAGGACACGCTTATTGCAAGAACATGGCAGAATGGTTTCGGCTGCTTCAATGTCCTCCGAACGGGGCTGGGGAGTGGACACTTCTGACACGACAGGTTCAACATCAGTCGATGTGGTTAAGCGTTCCTCGGATTGACCAGGATGGGTTAACTCCAGCTGGGCGGAGGTTTCTTCGCTCGGGGAAATCCAGGCGATAAGCAGCATGGAAACGACCACTGCCAATCCACCGACGCTGGCAATTCGATCCCAACGGTATTTCTTCCGAACCGGGTGCATGGACCGCAATTTGCAAGAAATCGACCTGATGATTCAGGACCAAGACCGCAAAATCCTCACATCGGGGTATTGAAAACAGCCCCGTAAGTGTAACCTTTTGGCCGTATGGCAGTAAACCTTCAAAAATCAAATGGCATGTTAGGCATCGGAGCAAAAATCAATCACCCCACAAACGGTGAAGGCGTCATTTTCGGCACCGACGGAGATTTTTGGCGCATTTACTTTCGGGAATTGGGCGAAAAATCCATTTCAAAAGCGTACGAACAATTTGAAGTAATCGAAGCCGCCAGCGACGCGTCTCAACCCGATGTGAGCGACATCATGACAGCGATGGAAACGGTGCTCGACGATTTCACCGATCGCTTGCGTGGCGAAGAACGCGTTGAGGTCGTTGAAATGGGAGACCGTTGGGATGGCGGAATACTCTCTTTGCAACCCGCAGATGCCGATTTGAAGGCCAAAGAGTTGCCAATTGAGACCTTTTTTCACAAAATCGTGATGACCCGCGACCGACTGCGGGTGTTGGAAGCGAAAATCAACACGAACGACAAGCTCAGCGACGCCGATAAAATTGAGGTGCAACAATACATCACCAAAATCTACGGTTCGCTCACCACCTTCAACGTCCTTTTCCGATACAAGGAAGATTGGTTCGTAGGCGAAAAGAAGTAAGCACTTTCTTACCTTCGGCGAACCCACAACCCGCCAAGGCATGGAAATTTTGGTCTACCGCATCTTGAGTCAACTGAATCGTTGGCTGCTCCCTCGGTTTTCGCGACGGTCTGATTTGACCCAACTGAAAAAATGGGAACAAGCCCTTGTCGGTTGGAAAATGTGGGTCACCTACCGCTACCTCGATGCCAAAAACAACGCCTGAGCGATCGGGACAGAATTGGCTTGCCGTATTGGGCCCTGGCATCTTGTTCGCATCCACTGCAATTGGTGTGAGTCACTTGGTCCAATCAACTCGTGCCGGAGCGTTGACCGGATTTGGATTGATCTGGGCCGTAATCGCTGCCAACCTCGCAAAATACCCCTTCTTCGAATTCGGCAGTCGTTATGCGAATGCTACTGGGGAATCGCTGATTGAAGGGTATCGTTCTTTGGGCAAAACAGCCGCTTGGGGTTATTTTATCATTGCGCTCGGAACTTGCTTTTTCGTCATGGGTGCTGTCGGCATTGTGACGGCCGCCTTTCTGGACAACCTTTTCGGACTCTCGACTCGATTTGATTTCAATGCGACGCCCGCCACGGCAGTCTTCGTTTTTGCCATGTCTGCCGGGCTCCTCATCTGGGGCCAATACAAGGCACTTGACTCCGTGATCAAAGCCATCGCGGCCGTTCTACTGCTCAGCACTGTGGGTGCATTTGTTCTCGCATGGAAACAAGTACCTCTGTCTTCAGTGCCCGCTGCACCCCTTGATTTTAACCCTTGGGAGGGCGCCGGCCTGGCCTTCATCATCGCGTTGATGGGCTGGATGCCAACCGCCGTTGACCTGAGCACATGGAACAGCATTTGGACCCTTGAACGCATCAAACAAACAGGCTTTCATCCGCCGTTGAGATCCACCTTGCGCGAATTCAATACCGGTTACTTGCTTTCTGCAGTATTGGCGCTGATGTTCCTTGCATTAGGCGCCTTGTTGCTGTTCACCCAAGGCACCGAATTGCCGGACGGCACAGCCGCCTTTGCTTCAGGCATCGTTGGCATGTACACGGAAGTCATCGGGGATTGGAGTTGGTGGATCATTGCAGCGGCGGCATTTTCTGCGATGCTGGGCACCTGCATTGCTTGTTTGGATGGCTACTCTCGTGCACTCGCCCGGGCGTACGCGAGCCTTTTTCAAGGTGCTTCACCGCGTGAAGCGACGGATACCCGTGGCAGAGAGCAGCGGACGTTGTTGATGGTTTCTGCAGGCGCGTTGGTGTTGATCCTCGCCTTCCCTCAAGACATTCGTACGCTCGTGGACGTAGCCACCACCTTGAGCTTTTTGGTCGCGCCTCTTGTAGCCGCTGCCAACTGGTACTTGGTAAGCCGCGAGGAATTCCCAGAAGCGGCACGGCCCAGGCTTTGGTTGCACGCACTGGCCGGGCTTGGGCTCCTCTTTTTGGTGGGGTTTTCGTGGCTCTTTCTGCGGGCCTAGTTGATCGTGCGGATCAAGGCAAAATCCACTTGCACCTCCATGAACATATCATCGTATCCGATGACGCGTCCTTTGACGGTTACCACGGTTCCAGCAGGCACATCGGCCGTGGGCGCTTGTTCGAGACGACAGGCCACACCCGGTTCGAGGATAAGGGTTTTCCCTTCTTGAGACGAGACGGTGCCGGTGATGACAATGATATGGTCAAAAAAATCCGCCCTTGCCGCGTCATTTCCACTGGAAATGGCTTCGTACAAGACCGCAGCCTCGACCGATGTGGATGCTTCTGCCTCCAATCGATTCTCAGCCGGTCGGAAATATTGATAGAGTCCAAAGGCGATTGACGCGGCAATGACAGCAGCCAAAATGCGCTTAAAATTCATAGCTCAATTGAGATTTTTTTGTTTCGGAATCCTGTAAAAAACCACTCCAGCACGCAACCAAGGCCCCACGTTCATCAAATAAAACGGCCGCAAGGACCAAGGCGCCTCGTAAGCGGTTTGCAGTCGATTGACCATAGCTTGATCCAACGCATCCTCCTGCTCCCATATGGTAAAGTCGGCATCGTACTTTCGGATGACCCCAGTGAAAACAGGAGCGATAAAACACTCCCACGACCATCCACCTGCAGGATTTGCTTGGGCCCACCCCAATTCCAATCCCAATGCACCGGTCATCACGATCAGCTCATGCGATGCCAAATCCAAACCAAATGCACCGAAAACTTCATCTTCCAACTCAGCCCCTACCGTCTCCTGAACCGTAACAGTTGAGCGACTGAAACCAAAATAGGCGCCTGTAAACATGCCTTTTGGACCATTGTATTCAGGCGTATGCTGTTGCCGATAAGCGCCTTCCAATCGCAAACCGTTCCACGAAGCTGTCAATTCACCGGGAACGGAAGTCCAATTCCCCCATTCGTCGTATTGCCAACCCAATGCTTCCGCCTCCAATTCGACATCACCGAGAAGGATGGACCCTCTCAGGTTGAGTGAGCTTTTGGTCGCAGTATCCAGCGTCGTTTTCCACGCCAATGTGTATGCGCCCATGGCCACGTCAGTCGGGACACAACCCCATTGAACTGGGGTTTGCGCGTGCAACGAACCCCATCCCAAAGACAAGAAAAGCAACCACAACACCTTCCGCATTTTGTTGTTTCCAACCATGGACCGAAGGTACAGTCAAAGGCTTGTTTGTATCTTCTCCCCACCAAATACTTGAACACAATTGATGTGAATTCAAATCCGCCCAACACCCCCACAAAAGTGTACTCGCTCAGCCAGGTCACGCGGTCCATCCGTTTGGCTCTTGAGCGGGCAACCGCCAACAAGCGTTGGCTCGTCCGTGCAGAGATTGTGCAGATCAATGGAAAATTGGGGCAACGAACGGTTTATGTGGACCTGGTTGAAGAAAGCGAAGGCCGTCAAAATGCCAAGATGCGCGGCATCATATGGGCCAGTGCGGGTCAGCGCATCCTCGAGGAATTGGGAAATGAGGCCCATCAAATTCTGCAGCCGGGTTCGGAAGTGGTGTTTTCTGCGCGCATCGAGTTTCACGAGGTGTACGGCATTGCTTTGCACATCGAAAAAATTGAATTGCAGTTCATGCTTGGCGAATTGGAGCGGCGCAAGCAGGCGACGATTCAACGATTAAAAGAGGCTGGCGCTCTAGAAATGAATCGCCGGGTCCCCCTGAGCCAACTGCCCCAAAGCATCGCCTTGATCGGCTCAAAAGGCACCAGTGGTTTTCGAGACTTTGTCACAAAAACCCTAGGTCACCCGGGGATTTTCCGCATCGAAGTGCAGCATTTCCAATCCAGCGTCCAGGGCCTCAGTGCCGCGGAAGAATTGGTCGGAGCGATTCGCTCGGCTGAGGCGGCGCAGCCCGATTTGATCGTTTTGGTACGCGGAGGCGGCGGAAAATTAGATTTGGATGCGTACAACGATTTCGACGTCTGTTGGACCATTGCTCAGTCGACCGTGCCGGTTTGGACCGGGATTGGACACGAGTCGGATTTGGTGGTCGCGGATTTGGTCGCGCAAAAAGCGTGGAAGACACCAACTGATGTAGCGGTGGGTCTAACGGATTTATTCGAGTCTGCTTCTTTTGAACTCGAGGAAACCGCCCGAGAGCTCAGCCGGCTTTCTACGACTTGGTTGCAATCGCGACGGCAAGAAATCGAATCGCATTGGAAAACTGTGCGCTGGGTTGGGAAGCATGCCATTGGCCAGCACCGCCAAGAATTGCAAGAAGCCATTAACCTCATTCGACTGCAAGGCCCAGCTGTATTGGCTCGGAAACGCCGCGAACTGTCCGAATGGCAACGACGGCTAAAGCAAACAGGACAATTCAATCTCGAACAAACACGTACCGAGTTGCGGTACATCCACGGTCGCCTTGAGCGCTCCGTTGGTCATCGGCTAGAGACCCATCGCACGACGTTGGCGCACTATGCAAGAACGCTCAAGGCCATTGGTCCAGAGGAAACCCTGAACCGCGGGTTTATGATTTTGGAGCGCGAAGGGAAGCCCATCACGCGCGTTCAAGGAATCAAACCGGGGGAAAAACTCCACGTCCAAGCGCACGACGGCCGGCTCGACATTACCGTCAATTCTGCAACCTCAAACCCCGATCCATCGTAAATTCATCCCATGGCAAAGAAACAGACAAACAACTCCGAAGTGCCAGAAAAATTTGATGACGCGCTGCATGAACTGCGCGGTCTCATGGAATTGCTCGAGAGCGAAGAAATTTCGGTGGATACGTTGACTCAAGCGATTCGCCGCGCTGCGGTGCTGCTGAAGCACTGCCAGGGCCAATTGCACAGCACGGAGGCTGAAGTCAAAGCATTAATGGAAGAGCTCGGCGTTCAGTCCGGAAATTCAGACCCAGAATTGGCTGATTAACGCTGTTTGCTCAACTGGTCGAGCAAACCCTTTGCCCCTTCTTCCGAAATGTCTCGAATGTTCTGAGGCATCTCTTGTCCGTCACCCTTGGCTGCCACCATTTTTGCGCGAAAAGATCCGACCAACGATTTGTACTCGGCATACGTCTCGCATGTCGTTTGCTCTTGGCTCCAGGCGCTCAATTCTTGGGGCGTTCGGGCTTTTACCATGCACGGTGACGAAGCCTTAGCCAACTCCTCTGTCCATTGCTTTGCAGTCCACGTCGCGTTTGCTTCATTGTTCAACAAACCTGACAAGGTCGAATTCATTTCCACCAAACAGTCGCATGCATTCACGTCTGCAGCTGTATCCGTTGTGGCCGCGGCATCAGAACCTCCACCGCACCCGAACAAAAACCCTCCAAAAAGGATTGTAAAAAAACCCAATGTGCTACTTGTTTTCATGGCTAGCTGATATTTTGCTTCGAATTTTCTCAGCGTAAATATACCGCAGTTCGACAAGCTGCAGTGAATGAACTTCAAAACTATAAAATGGACAACCGCATTCTACGAATCATTGCTGCACAACGTGTGAACATGGGGGGCAATTGGATTGAACAGCCACTTCCAGGTCAGGGCATAGATCGCGTCGGGCCATTTCTGCTGATTCATCATTGGCAAGATGTGCTGCCCGGAGGACAATCTCCGCTTGAAGTTGGCGTGGGACCTCATCCGCATCGCGGGTTCAGCCCTGTGACCTGCATTTATGCTGGCTCCCTGCGCCACCGCGATTCGCTCGGCACCGATCACGTTGTGACCGCGGGCGGAACGCAATGGATGAACAGCGGTTCAGGCATCGTCCACAGCGAACGTCCGAGTGATGAATTGGCCGAAAAAGGCGGACTCCTCGAAATGATTCAATTCTGGATCAACACCCCGCGAGCTCACAAAATGGATCCTCCAGTTTATCAGCCGATTTCTGCAGAAGAGACCCCAACCTGGAAAGAGGGCGACTGGGAAATCGGATTGGTTCAAGGCGAATGGAATGAACACCGTTCACCCATAGCAGCCGCACATCCCATGCGCATTCTCAATTTGCGAT
>Ga0181576_10000219_pt1 | contig 39706 bp, 25 predicted proteins | sample 101ome_22_FD_132464 | JGI IMG/M metagenome (GOLD analysis project Ga0181576, IMG submission 132464) | Coastal salt marsh microbial communities from the Groves Creek Marsh, Skidaway Island, Georgia - 101412BT metaG (megahit assembly) | ecosystem: Environmental > Aquatic > Marine > Intertidal... | reverse complement strand
CGCGAGCGCTCACCCGTCCGTCGACGCCGCCGACGTCCGCCGCGTTCGCCGATAATCCCTCCGCCTTGAGCGCCGCGCTCAACACTAATCTCGGCGCGTTCGGCATTCCGATCAATCCTTTCAGACGAGGATCGAACAAATCCTCCCAATCTCTCGGCGGCGGCACCCCTTTCGGGAGTTTATCTTTTCTGTACGCCAACATCGCGCATCCAAATCTATACGGTGCGCCGTAAATCAACCCACTCGAACTCACCTCCCCGGTCCTTGGATCTCTCCGCACGAGCGCGCGCCACACCGGCGGTAAACTCCTGTACCACATCGACGATTCCGCGTTCGGTACGGGTTGTATCAACCCGTTCGCGATCGCCGGAGCCAACCACTCGTCGCCGAGCGTCGCGCAATCCGCGCCTCGCGTCTTCTTCCCGTCGTTCGCTAAATTAGAGTACACCTCCGCCACGCTCGCGCACGTCGTCATTTTAAATTTCACTCGCTTCGTCTGCGTCTTCATGAACTCGGCGCTCGCGCTCTGCGTGACGCTCTGTCGAAGCGCCGTCACCCGCAACGGCGCGTCGAACGCGTACGCGTCCCGACGCGTTCCCTCGTACATCACCTCCGTCGTCGCGCGCGCGTCCCCGTCGCGCCCGAGGGAGACACACGCGGTCGTCACCGCCGTCGTCAGCGCGACGCGACGCGAGCGTCGAGGCGCGCGCGCGTCGTCGTCGTCATCATCTTTGCCGTCGGCGTGAAATTCATCATCACCGCGATTACGATTCGTCGCTCTCGTCGCCCTCGTCGCTCTCGACGCGCGTCCAGCGCGCGAGGACGACGTCGACACGTGCGTCGTCGTTCGCGCGGGCGACAGCATGTTGTCGTCGTCGGCCTCGACGGCGCCACGCGCGGTGATGTCGCGAGGTGTGACTTGACAAAAATCAGGGTCGACCTCTGTCGTCACTCCGCGACGTCTCATCGCGCGACCGTCGCGCGCGCGCACACACACTCACGCGCGCACGCTCGCGTACGTATTTACACACCCACTCGCGTCATGCCGGGCGCCCTCGCGTCGTCCTCGCGCGCGCTCGTCGTCGATCGATGCGCGGGACGTCGACAGCAGACCCAACATCGTCGCGTCGTCGCGACGCCTCGCGCGGCGCGTCTGCAGGTGCGCGCGCTCGAGGGACACTTCGAGACGCTTCGTTTCTTGACTCCCGAGGACGTCAAGCGCGTGGCGGAGACGCACGGAACGCCGACGTACGTGTACGACGCGGCGACGCTCGAGGCGCAGGCGGCGACGGCCAAGGCGTTTCCGAACGCGTACGGTCTCACGGTTCGATACGCGATGAAGGCGAGCCCGAACGCGGCGATTTTGAAGACTTTTAAAAAGGCTGGATTGAACATCGACGCGTCGAGCGGGTACGAGTGCGAGCGCGCGATGAAGGCGGGTTTCGCCGGGGAGGAGATTTCCCTGTCCACGCAAGAGCTTCCGACGTTTTTCCCGGAATTGGTCAAACGCGGGGTCAAGGTGAACGCGTGTTCGTTGGATCAGTTGGAGCGATTTGGGGCGGCGTTTCCGGGCGGAGAGGTGGGCGTGAGATTTAACCCGGGTTTGGGAAGCGGGGGCACGGGGAAGACGAACGTCGGCGGTCCGAGCTCGTCCTTTGGGATTTGGTACGAGTCTCTGCCGAAGGTGAAGGAGATCGTCGAGAAGCACAACCTCAAGGTGGTTCGCATTCACACGCACATCGGAAGCGGGAGCGACCCGGCGGTGTGGCAAAAAGTGAGCGGAATGTCGCTCGATCTGTGCCGCGAGTTTCCGACGGTGACGACGCTCAATCTCGGCGGCGGGTACAAGGTTGGACGCATGTCGTACGAAAAGTCCACCGATCTCGCCGTCGTCGGCGCCCCGGTCAAGGACGCGTTCGAGGCGTTCGCCGCGGAGACTGGTCGCGAGTTGAAGCTCGAGATTGAACCGGGCACGTTTTTATTGGCCAACTCGTGCGCCGTCGTCACCTCGGTGCAAGACAAGGTCACCACGGGCACCGCCGAGGGTCACACCTTTTTGAAGCTCGACATGGGCATGACCGAGGTCCTCCGACCGAGTCTGTACGGTTCTCAACACCCGCTCGTCTCCGTCTCCGCCGCCGGTCAACTTCCGAGCACGCAGGCTGAGTACGTCGTCGTCGGACACTGCTGCGAATCCGGCGATTTGCTCACCCCCGCGCCCGACGAACCGGAAACCATCGCCGAACGTCTCATGGGCGAGGTCTCCATCGGCGATTACGTCGTCATCGAGGGTTCCGGCGCGTACTGCGCCGGCATGAGCTCCAAGAACTACAACTCGTTCCCGGAGGCGCCCGAGGTGATGAAGCGCGTCGGCGGCGACTTCGTCCTCATTCGTCGTAAACAAACGCTCGACCAAATTCTCGTCAACGAGCTGGAGTACACCGTGTGAGTGAGTTCGACGACGCGTCTCGACATACGCGACACACGATGTGATACACCGTAACGCACCGATCCCACATCTCTCTCTCGCGAGTCGCGCCCGCCGCCCGCCGCCCGTCTCTCTCTCTCTCTCTCGCCGCCGCCGTCGCCGCACTCGTCGCCTCGCCCGCGCCCGATATGCTGACGACGTCGATGACGCTCGCGCGTCCCGTCGCCCCGACGCCTCCCGCGCGCGTCCACCGACGCCGCGCGCGTACGCACACCATCCTCCGCGCGCGCGGGGATTGCACCGCCATCGAGCGCGCGCTCGACGACGTTCGCGCGCGTCCCCCGAGCGAACGTCCCGACGCCCTCGAGCGCGCGTCCGACGTCGTCCGCGCGTCGCTGCGCGACATCAAGGCGGCCGGCGACGGCGCGTCGCTCTGGAACTCCGTCTCCCCGACCGCGAGACGCGATATTTTCCCCAACGAACTCAACCGTCTGTTGAAGTGCGAGCCGGGACAGATCGCGCGCCCGAGCGACTCGAATGACTTTAACTTTATCGTCGCCGTGACGCTGAGCACGTCTCTGCTCGCGACGGTCGTCGGGGTCGTCTTACCGGGCGATTGGGGGGCGTTCGGGAGTTATCTCATCGGGGGCATCTCGTTGGTCGTCCTCGCGATCGGGTCGACGGCGCCCGGATTGTTGCGCGTCGCCGTCGACCGGTTTGCGCGCGTCAATCCCGAGTATCGACGACGGGTGGCGAGACACGAGGCGGGGCACTTCTTGGTTGGATTTGCGCTCGGTGTGCCCGTGGCGTCGTACGATTTGGGGATCGATAGTTCGCACGTGAACTTTATGGAGTCTAAACTGGAGCGGAAGATTTTTTCGGGGGCGAAATTGACCGAGGAGGAGGTGTTGCCGCTCGCGATTATCAGCATGTCGGGCGTGGCGGCGGAGGCGATGACGTTTGACGAGGTGATGGGACAGAGCGCGGATTTATTTGATTTGCAGCGAATTTTGAACAGAGTGTCGCCGAAAATGTCGGACGCGCAGCAGCAGGCGACGACGCGATGGGCGGTGTTTCAGGCGGCGACGATTTTAAAGGAGAACGCGGCGGCGTGGGACGCGTTGACGGAGAAGATGATCGAGGGCGCGTCGGTCACGGAGTGTCTCATCGCGATCGAGGACGCGACGTCGAGCGCGTGAGGGTTTGTAATGAAATGAATCGCTATTTATTGTTTTATCGCTACGAGTTACTCTAGTGGTGGTGTCGGCGCGCGCGGCGTCGAGTCGTCGATCGTTCGTCGCGAGAGGACGCGAACGCGACGGCGAGCGCCAAACCGCACGCCGCGCCGAACGTCATCTGCGACACAAGGTCGCGATGGTTTCGATACGCGCGCGAGAGATTACGTCGCGTTTGAACCACCGCCGATGGAAGTCGAGTCGCGAAACGTCGCACCGCCGAGAGCGCCGATGTTGGACCGCCGCGCCGCGTCCTGCGCGGCGAGTCGTGCTTCTGCCGCGCGAGCCTGCGTTAGTAAAGTAAAGTCGTGCGTCGCATGAGTCGTCGGATCACGCGGTGCGAACGAACGAGGGCGAGAGAGCAGAGACGCGTTGGGCGCGCGACGAGACGTACCATTTGTTCGCGACGATCGTTCACCGCCTTGTTCGCCTGACCGAGCAGCGCCGCGGATTTCTTTTCGCCGGTCGCCGTCGCCGCCGTCGCCGCCGTCTGTTCTTCCGCTTTCGCCAACAGCGCCGCGGCGGCTGATTTCTTCTTCTTCTTTTGCGCCTTCTTGCGTTCCTTGTCCTTTTCCTTCTTCGCGGCTTCGTACTCAGCCTCCTTGGCTGCTTGTTTCGCCTCCAACTCGGGCGTCAGCGCGCTCGGGACGCGCGCGCCCTGCATCCAATCCCACGCGTCCGGTATGCGAGCCATCGCGCGTCGGAACGCGTCGCGCGTCTCTTTATCCTTGCTCACGGTGTACGCCACCTTGCCCTTGTACACCTCGGTCGGATCGGCGTTTGAGTCGACGAGAAGAGCGAAGACGGTGTCCGCGTCGCCGTCTCTCGCCGCCGCGTGCAACGGCGGTTCGGGGACGACGATCTCCGGTTCTTCCGGTTCCTCCGCCTCGCGCGCGGGCGTCTTCCTCTTCGTGATGATGAAATTCGTATCCACGAGCGCTGATAATTCATCCTCCTCCTCGGCGCTCGGTTGCGGGGTTTCTTCCTCCTCGACGACGTTCAAGTTCACCGTGGCGAGTCGTCCCGCAACGCGACGCGTCTCGTTAAACGTCGGTCTTCCCGTCATGAACGGCACGCGTCGCACGCGCGGATCCTTCCTATCGAGCATGTGATTCTTCTCGTTGAAGATGGTCTTTGCGTCGACTTTACTCACGCTTATGAAGATTAAACTCGCGCTCTGCGTGCGAGACTTCAGTCAGTCGACGATTGACGGCGCGGCGAATAAGAAAAAAAAAGACACGTAAAAAGAAAACGCGCGATCCGTCAGCTCTCATAGCATATAAGACCTCATAGACGGCCTTCGCGCGATGCGCGACGCGCGTTCTCTCGCGCGAGAGCACGACGACGCGACCGACACCCGTGATCGAAACGTCCGCGCCAAACGTCGTCGCGCGAATGTGACTTCGCGCGATGACATTCGTCGAACGTCTCTCGCGTGAATGCCGATCGCGTCCACTCTCGCGGTCGAGTCCGCGCGCGCGCACCGCAGCCACTCGAACGGTTCACACCGTTCGTCTCGGGATCAAAGTTTACATCACCCGGATCGCGCGAAGAAGAGAGAAGAAGGATAAAAAATCTCGCGCACCTCCAACACATCCCGCCACTCTCTAAACGTCTTTCGCATATCCTCCTCCAGCGCCGCCTCGTTCGCTCGACGCATCGAACTCCCAGCGCTCTTTATATTCTTTCCACCGCCATCCTTGCTCACCTGCCGCCCACCAGCCTTGGCGCGGACGACGTATCGTCTCGCCGTCGCGTGTCTCGTCGCCGCCGCCTTCGGCGCGTCCCCTTCCCCATCGATCGCCCGCGCGTCGAACGCGCTCGCCGCGAAGTGTCCCCCTCGCGCTAATATCACCACCCACGGTTTGTGTTTGTCGCGAACGAGCGCGCGAAACGCCTCGTGCGCGTCTTCGCGCGCGTCGTCGGCGTCTTCGGCGAAGAGAAGCGCGCGCCACACGCCTCTCGCGACGCCATCCGACCCGACGACGACGCACTGTTTCCCATCGCCGGCGCCGACGACGGAGACGAGATTCGCCGCGCGCGCGACGGCGTCGTCACCGTCCGCGTCATCGCCGTCGTCATCGTCGTCGTCGTCTGAGACGTCTTCGCCCGAGGATGAGGACGCGTCGTCGGAATCACCGCCCGTTCTCGCGCGCGGGTACGCGATGACGCGCGAGGGAACGACGCGGGACGTCGACGCGCGTCCCTCGCGCGGTTCGGGCGCGTCGAGGACGCGCATGACGACGCGGCGCGAGTTCGCGAGGCGATGTGGCGACTCGGTTGGATTGGGGTCGGTTTATAAACCCTAATCTAAACCCTCGCTGAAAAACGCACGAAACGCCCGTTCGAGCGCGGTACCGCCGCGCGACGCGCACACGTCGACGCGAAGCGCGTCGACCGCTCGACCGGCGTCGGACGCGCGAACGCGCGCGCGCGCACCTGCGATCGACGAGGACGGCGACGGCGGTGCTCGACCGACCGAGCGACCATCATGACGCGCACGCGCGTGACGTGTTACTTTCCCGTCGAGCGCGTCGAGGCGAGCACGTTCGGCGCGTTTAAGGTGTGGTACGTCGACGTGGACATCGATGAGAGGGATAATAAGATGGATGTTCGTAAAGCGATCGCGTTGCGCACGGGGGCGCCGTTTTCAAAACTCAAGATTCGACTCGGTGGATTCGGGGAGGTGCTCGCGTTCGTCGCGGGGGCGTACGGCGACAGACTTCGCGTGGGTAATTGGGGCGCGTCGCAGGCGGTGTTTGAACCTCGTTTCCTTCGCGCGCACGAATTGAACGATCTCGGCGCGGGATCGGTGATGGATCTGCCCGATTGGGATCACTCCAAGTACGACGGTCGATACGACTGGGTGCAAGAAGCGCGCGACGAGTGGAAGTGAACGAGCGCGCGAAATAATCTCTGAACAATAAACAATCCCGAAACGACGATCACGATTCATCCCGAAAGTGGGCGTTACATCGACTAGTGTTGTTAATTGCTGTATCTAACCCTGCAGAACGGCTTGGAGCGCCGCTTGTTTCTCCGGCGTCAAGACGCCCCACGCCGCGGCGAGCTTGTCTTGCGGGAGGCTCGCTTGCATTTGCACGAGGAACGCCTTCATCTTCGCCGCAACCTCCGGATCGACGAGCCGAAGCTTAGCGCTGAGATTGGACGTGGGTAACACGTCCGCGAGCACGCTCACCACGCGCGGCACGTGCTCGTAGGAGGCGCCCATGAGCGCGCCTCCGTTGGATTCGAGCAAGCGCATGAGCTGCGCGTGCACGTTTCTAGCCTCCACCTTGTCCTCAGTCAGGGGCAAGTTCGCCAACCACGACGGTAAGATGACGTTCGCATCCAACGCCCCGTTTTGGAACTCGCACATCTTTCCGAGCGCCGCGACGGCGTTCTCAAATGCGTAAATGTTTTCGTCGTCTCGGGCGCCCGGCGCTTGAATCACCGTGGCGAGCGCGGTGAGCGCGTTCGAAACGTGCGGCGCAAACTTGTCGCCGCAGTGTTCCGCCATGACGCCGACGCCGTACACGGACGCTTGACGCACGTCGGCGTCGTTGTCGGTGCACCCAGCGATGCACGGAACGACGAAACCTTCGAGATACTGCAACGCCGCGCCGCCGTCGCTCGCGTGTTCGAAAATGTCGTCAAACACGCAAATGGCGATGCGACGCTCGGCGGCGCTTCTGTTCTTGTCCAAGAGCGGAACGATGAAATGTAACAGCGGTTGCAACGACGGAAGGATGGCGCCGTGGAAGCTCTTGAGGAGAGAGCCGACGCATTCGGCGAATTGATCGAACACTTCATCCTCGGCTTCTTGTTCCTCCTCCAACGCTTGCATTTCTTCCTCGTCGAAATCATCCGTCCCCGCGCGCTTGTTGCGCTCCGCGCGTCGTTCGAGGGATTCCGTCAACAGCACCTTGAACGTTTCCAACATCGCGGGCAAGTGATCGCGGATGAGCTCTCCGGCTTCACCGGCAGACTCCGCGAGAGATTCGAGCATGCGCGCCTGCGTCGAGAAGCGAGTCATCTCGTCAGTCAAACACGCCACGTAAACGTCGAGAAAAAATATCTAAAAAAATATGAAACATCGGGAGACTGTTAATCGGATTTATCACCATCGCCGTGAGGCGTCTTGAAGGGGAATCCATAAGTTTCGTCATCTGTTTCGTACGCGACGCGCTCGAATTTGAAAAAGTACGTACCGAAATTTCGATATCGGGTTCCTTCGCCATCGCTTGAATGAGCGGCGGAATGATGTGATTCACCAACTGTTGGAACCACGCTTGGTCCTTCGCACCCTTGGTCACGGCGATCTTACCAGATCTGAGAATATCCGGAAGGCACGCCACGGCGGCGCGGCGAACGTCTTCGTGGAAATAAAATTCGAGAGAAGGAATCATCGTCTGAAGAATTTGTTCAAGGTACGGCAAGATGCCATCCTTGAGCTCATCGACGTAGCAGCACAACATGTTGCACGCGGTTGCCTTTTCTTCGAGAGCAGCCGTGCGAATGGACACGCGCTTGTCGCCGTAATCCACGCGTTCGTACTCTTCGTTCTCCTCCTCTTCGTCCTCTTCGTCGTCATCCTTATTCGTGACGATGACGTCAGCCTTCAAGTTTGCAGATTTAAGCAACGGTTGCATGACGACCTCGAGATACGGGATGAACTCTTCGCCCAAGCATTTACACAAACGAGTCCACGCTTGAAGCATGTACTGCACCGTGGGGTCGTCGTCCTCGAAACCGCCGGATTGGAGTCGCATGAGCATGTCCATCACTTCGCGAGCGTCCGCGGCGAAGCGCGCGCGGCCGACGGCCATACCGACGAGCGAAATGCATTCCACCGCCTTGGCACGCAACATACGGTACTCCTTGCCGTTGGCGTTCACCAAAATCGACTTGAGGTACGGAAGCACGGTGTCGTAGTATTTGACGAAGGACTCTTGCGCGTTATCCGCAGTAGACGCGAGCGCGGTGAGGGCAGCCTCTTGCACGGACTTGTTACCGGACTGCAACAACGTCAAAAGCTTGTTCATGAGCGGATCCAGGTACGGAGCCATGCACTCGGGCGGGCAGTCTTCGCTGAAGTTGACAGTGGCGGCGGCGGCGTGCGCTTGGCAACGGGGGTTCTTCGAATCGTCCATGGCGTTCAAGAGCAGCGGCAACACGTTCGCGTGCGCCTTTTCTTGCAATCGCGGGCCGAGATCGGTGCACATCTGGCCCAAGCCATTGATGGCGGCCCATCGGACGCGTGGATGCGGGTCCGTGGCCAGGGCGTGCAAGCACGGCTGAATGGCACCGACAACATCCTTCTTCATGCCCTTCGCGCAACCTTCGGCGATTTGTGAGAGCGCGATGAGCGCGGCGTGTCGCTTCTTCCAGTCGGCATCACCGATGAGAGACGGCATGGTGGCCGCGCACGCCGGTAACATCGAGTTCGGGCCGAGAGCGATGGAGATGCGATCCAAGCACTCTTGGCCGACGTCGTACAAATCGCCTTGACCCAAGCCTTCGTCCTCTTCGTTTTCGCACGTGTGCCAGTCCTCGTCGTCCTCGATATCGGTCACCAAGAAGGACACGAGACAGTTGTACAAGCGCTGCACAAAGTTCGGCACTTTACGCATCATACCCGGCGCTCTGTCTCTCGCCTCGGTGAGCGTCACCAAGAACTCCGTGGCGAGCGTGCGCGTGCCGTCCTCCAAATCAGCGTGTTCGGCCACGCTCAACATCGCCTCGACGAGCTGCGTGAGGTGATTGCGCACGAATCGCGGATCAGCCTCGGCGAGCTCGATGAACAAACCGAGCGCCTCTTGCGCCGACGTCTCGTCTTGACCTTGCAACGCAGAGCCGAGCGTGTTAAGCATCGCCGGCAACAAGTCTTGGAACTTCACGCGATCGCTCGGGTTTTCCAACGCGTCCACGAACGCACACGTCGCTCGAAGCGACGCCAACTGCACCTGCGTGTCCGCCGACGTCAAGCATGCGCTCAACACCGCGTGCAGCGTCGGAATCTGCGCCACGAGCCCATCGCTCATGAACGGCGCCAACATCGCAAAGATGCTCAATGCGCTCTCCTTTAACCTATCGTTGCCCTCTTGCACCGCACCGAACATGAACGGCATCAGTTCCGGCCACGGCTCCTCTCGCTCCATGGCGCCGGCGGCGATTTCACAAATCAAATCGCACGTCTTTCGCGCAATCTTCGGTTCTCCCTCCTCTTTAAGCGCCGTCAACAGCTCAGTTTTCAACGTCGCCTTCGTTCCCTCCGCCAACTTGACGTACAGCGCGCCGTCATCCGACGTAAAGACGCGTCGAGCCAACACCGCGCTCACCTCTCTCGCTCGCCCGTCGCTCGAAGCGCGAAGCGTACGCAGCAACTGCGTCGCCAGGTGATCGGGCGACGCCTTGCACCGCTCGAAAACGTCTTCACATCGCGATCGGTGTTCGTTATCCGCGCTCGAGAGGCCCGCGAGCAGGGACGCGAAGGCGTCGATCGAGTTCGGATCGAGCACCGCCGCCAGGTCGGCGCTCATGGTTCTCTCGTCGCTCGACCGCGCACGACCGCGCGCGCGCGTCGCAAACGGCGCGAGAAGACGCTCGTGCGCGCGAACTTTGCGATCGACGCGCCCGAGGCGGGGTGTGACGCTCGAGAGCGCGCAATCTGAGGCGGGAAAGTTTGAAATCTGCGCCTCTGGGCGAGCGGAGAGGGCTTTCGCGAGACGACGGGCGGGACGACGCGCGCGAGTCGACGGGGCGCGTGAAGACGTTCGAAACGTCGGAAATTTACATCGGATGCTAAGCTATGATTTTAATCGAGTCGACGGCGCGCGCGTGGTCGATGGCGCCGAAGATGAATTCGCGTTTGGCGTCTCGACGACGAAGCGCGGAGGCGGCGGTTGGCGCGCGCTCGACGAGCGCGGCTGATAATTCACCAAAGGATATCGATCCGAGGACGAAAATGAGGACGACGTCGTGGTCGGAAGGTTTGGGAGCGGCGGTGACTTTGTTGATGAGGTTGCCGAGTCGACCCATGGCGCCGGTGACGATGGAGGCTCCCGCGGAGGCGGCGGCGTGTTTGAGTAAACCGCCGAGCGAGGCGGCGACATGGACGAAATCAGCGCACACGCCGCGATCGTCGGTGGATGACTTGATTCGTGAGATGATCTCGAGTAACGTTGGATTGGGAAGACCGTTGGCGTAGAGGGAGAGGGTGTCCGGGACGTTGTGCTCGAGCGAGGCTCGACCGGCGGCGGCGGCTCGAGACAGACGTCGAAGCGCTGCGTCCACGGCATCGCGAGCCTCGAGCGCGGCAGCCGCCACCTCGGGATCGTCCATCGCGGACGCGCTCGTCACTTCGGTCGGTTTGCTCGCAGGTGCCGGAGATTCGCCCCAATCGTCGTCTTCACCCCAATCGTCGTCGCCCCAACCTTCGTCGTCCTTGACTGGCGTCGGAGGCGCTGCGGCGGCTGCGGCGCCGCCTCGACCTCTGATGGCGTCCAGCGCGTCCAACGCGCTCGCGCCGAGACTCGGAAGTTGTGAACGCACGTCGTCGCTCTGACTGGCGAGGAGAACGCCGAGAAACGCCTCTCGAAGGGCGAGCTCATCGTTCGGAGCAAACGGCGACGAGTCGTCGCCGGCTCGCGGGCGTCTGCCCTCGCACGCGTTGGCGTCCATCGCGATCGTGTACGCGGCGAGCACGAGCGCGAACGCCTCCTTGGGATGCCCGACCGCGGTCCCTCCCGCGGCGTACATCACCTTTAAGATTTCCACCAACGTCGCGCAGACACCCGAGGCTTTGTTTTCGAGCGCCGCGGCGGTGAGACGCTGCATGGCGATAATTTGTCTGTTCGCCTTCATATCCTTTTCGTTCGTCAAGCTCGCCGCCGAGAGTTTTGCGCGCTGAATCAACGCGCGATGGCGCAACGCCACGCTTGGATCGATCTCGAGCGCGGCGACGAGTTCGTTGAGTTGATCCGCGGTGACGGCGCGACTATTTCGCTCGTCCAACTCGGGCACGTCCACCGCCTCCACTCGCGCCGCCTCTCGCAATAATTTTCGCACGTGCATCGACCCATCGCGCGCGGTCTTTGAGCACAGCGCTTCGTCCAACGCGCGCGCCTCCGGCGCGCCCGACAGCGGCGCCAACATCAACGCCGCGCCGTCGCCGTCGCCGTCCGCCGCGCGTTCGAGCCACGCGTCTCGACTCGCGCTCGGCGTCATTAAATCTATTTCTCTATCCATCACTATCACCGCCGCCGACCGCGGCTTCTCCATCGTGTCCACGCCCACGGGATCGGTCTTCGCGCGCGCGGCGACGCGCGACACGGACTCGGCGTTCGGGCCGAGGGCGAAATAATCCGGAGCCAACGCCCAGTGCGCGGCGATCTCGGCGAGGTGTTGACCGACGACGCGGTGTTCCCCAGACTCACCTGTGAGCGCGTCTACGGCGTGTTTCGCGATGTTTGACGTGCGCGCGCTCGGAAGCGTGAACGCGCCCTCACCGAACGCTCGATACATCATCAGAGGAAAAAATTTGACGACGAATCGACCGCCGCTCGCGGCGTTCGCGTCCGCGCGTCCCTCGCGTTCGCCGCCCCACCCATCGTCGTTCGCGCCGTCCCCGTCTTTGGCCACGCTCGACGAATCCTTAAACTCCTCCTCGTCGTCTCCCCAACTCCCCCAATCCGAATCGTCGTCCGCGACGTCCTCGTCGTTCGCCGTCACTGCCGACGCCGACGCCTCTCCGCCGCTCTCCGCCGCTCCGCGTCGTCCTCGCGCGAGTTCGCGTTCGCACGCCTCGGTCAACGCGCGCACACACGTCGCGTGTTCCTCATCACCCTCATCGCACCCGACAAAGACGACGACCCGCGACGCCTCGGCGCGTCTCTTCACGCTCGCGCGCACGTCCTCCGCCGCCTCCGCCAACCGTCGTCCGACGCAAATCACCATCGGCGCGTCTCTCGGCACGACGCGTCCATCCACCGCGTACACGTCGTCGCCACCATCGTCACCATCTTCATCGACCGAACCACCACCGTCTTCTCGCGCCGTCCCCGCGAACGCCTCCAAAGACGCCGTCGCGCGCGCGCCCAACGTCTCCGCCGCCCCCGCGCCCCCGATCGATCCTCGCGCGCACATCGCCGCCTCATCGTCCAACAACACGAACGCGTCTCGAAAATACGGTCCCACGGCGTCGTCCCCGCACCACCGCGCGCTCGCGCGCGCCATCGTCGTCGCCACCACCGTCATCACGCGACGAATGAAAGAATGAATGAATCAGAAATCAGATTGATGCGCAGTTCGTTCGTTCGTTCGCGCACGACGCCGACGGACCGCCGATCCAGCCGACGACGGACGGCGCGCGAGGACCGCGTCGCCCGTCCCTCGTCGTCCCGCGTCGGATCCGCGATCGGAGGCGACGACGAGACGCGTCCCCGTCTACGGTCTCGTCGCGCATCCATCATCCATCATCATCAGTGTTCGGATACCCAAAATCGGACTCAAGTAGGGAGCGATGGCCATACATGAGCCAAATGACATCCATCAGTCATCAATCATCATCAAGCATCACCAATCATCATCCATAATCAGTCATCATACATACTCATCATTCATACATACGCATCATCACGTCTATGTATCACGCATGGTGACACCACGCGTGGGGACGCGATGGATATGATGACGTCGACGCGCGCGCGACGGCGCGCCGTCACACCGACGCGCGAGCGACCGAGCGAGCGAGCGACCGACGTCGTCGTCCACCTCCTCGTCCTCGTCCTCGTCGATCGATCGATCGATCGCGACCGCCGTCGACCGCGCGTTCTTTCATTCATTCATCAGGCTGCCTCGGTGCATGCGCGCGGTGATTCCACGCGCGCGAGCGGTGCGAACGCTCGCGAGACCGACGTCGTCGTCGTCCTCGCCTCGACGCGCGATCGCGTCCTCCGCCGCGCCTCGTTCTCGCCCGTCGGTGCACGCGTCGACCGCGGTGACGGAGACGGAGGAAGAGATCATGGCGTCGGCCGGGGCGTCTTTTGATTTCGGCGCGCGACGGCTGACGGATATCGCGACGCCGACGCCGAGCGATATCGCGATCGCGTCGGCGGCGCGCGCGTTGCCCATCAAAGAGGTGGCGGAGAAAATGTGTGGTCTGAAGGAGGAGGAGTACGAGATGTACGGACGGTACAAGGCGAAGGTTTCGGAGAAATTGTCGACGACGCTGGGGGCGACGAGGGGCGGCGACGGCGAAGGGCCGACGTGCGACGCCAAGGCTGGACACGGGTATTACGTCGTCACGGCTGGGATCACGCCGACGCCGTTGGGTGAGGGGAAGTCTACGACGACGATTGGGTTGGTGCAGGCGATGCAAGCGCACGCGAACGCGCGGGCGGTAGCGTGCATTCGACAGCCGTCCATGGGACCGACGTTTGGCATCAAGGGCGGCGCCGCGGGCGGGGGGTACTCGCAGGTGATTCCGATGGAGGAGATGAACTTGCACTTGACGGGGGACATTCACGCCATCGGTGTGGCGAATAACTTGCTCGCGGCGGCGATCGACGCGCGCGTGTTCCACGAATCGACGCAGAGCGACGAGGCGCTGTGGAAACGGTTGATGCCGCAAAAGAAGGATGGTTCTCGCGAGTTCTCCGCCATCATGTTCAAGCGCTTGAAGAAGCTTGGCATCGACAAGACGAACCCGGACGATTTGACGGAAGAGGAACGATCGAAGTTTGTGCGTTTGGACATTGATCCCGAGCGCATCACGTGGAGACGCGTCGTCGACATGAACGACCGCTTTTTGCGCGAAATCACCGTCGGCGAATCTCCGACGGAAAAGGGCAAGACGCGCAAGACTGGTTTCGACATCACCGTCGCGTCTGAAATCATGGCCGTGCTCGCCATGACCACGTCTCTCGCGGACATGGAGCAACGCCTCGGTAACATGGTCGTCGGTCCCGATCGCGCGGGCGGTCCGGTGACGTGCGACGACTTGGGCGTCACCGGCGCGTTGATGGCGCTCATGCGCGACGCCCTCAAGCCGACGCTCATGCAAACGCTCGAAGCGACGCCGGTTCTCGTGCACGCGGGTCCGTTCGCGAACATCGCGAGCGGTAACTCGTCCATCATCGCCGATCAAATCGGTCTCTCCATGGTGGGCAAGGGTGGTTTCGTCGTCACCGAAGCCGGCTTCGGCGCCGACATCGGTCTCGAAAAGTTTGTCAACTTGAAGTGCCGCAAGTCTGGCTTGAAGCCCAACTGCGCCGTCATCGTCGCCACCGTGCGCGCGCTCAAGTGCCACGGCGGAGGTCCGCCCGTGAAGGCTGGTCAACCCCTCGACCACTCGTACACGACGGAGAACGTCGACATGGTGCGCGATGGCATGTGCAACTTGGTGCGACACATTGAAAACACCAAGGCGTTCGGTATCCCGGTCGTCGTCGCCATCAACGCGTTCCCGACCGATACGGAGGCTGAACACGCCGTCATTCGCGAATTGTCTCTCGCCGCCGGCGCCGAAGACGCCGTCTTGTGCACGCACCACGCGCGCGGCGGCGCCGGCGCCGTCGACCTCGCCGCGGCCGTCAAGGCGGCGTGCGAGAAGAACGAAGACTGCAAGGACTTCAAATTCGGCTACGATCTCTCTCTCGACATCAAGAGTAAGATCGAAGCCGTTGCGAAGAACGTGTACAAGGCGGGCGCGGTCGAGTTCTCCGAGCAAGCCGAGGAAAAGATCAAGCTCTACACCGAGCAAGGTTTCGGCGAATTGCCAATCTGCATGGCCAAGACGCAATATTCTTTCTCCCACGATCTCAACTTGAAGGGCGCGCCGAGTGGCTTCACGTTGCCGATCGGTGACGTTCGCTTGAGCGCGGGCGCGGGATTCCTCGTGCCGCTCGTCGGCGCATTCCCGACCATTCCCGGTCTCCCGACTCGCCCGGCGTACTACGAGATCTCCGTCGACACGGAGACGGAACAAATCTTGGGTTTGAGCTAAAGAGCGCGTGATGGGATATTTATCGCAACTCGGTTGTATTAAGATATTCATTCAACGAGTTTATAGTTTATCATACGTCGCGTTACTTTTTCGCCTTCTTCGCCGCGCCGCCCTTCTGCGCGCCCGCCTTCGTCTTTCCACCAGCCGCGGTCGCTTTCGGTTCGAGGTCCGGACCCGGGGTAAACGATGGCAAGTCCTTGGCGTCCTCCTTATCGACGAGGAACAAGGTGTACCCGTTGCCGCACGCGACGCGTCGCGTCGTCTTGCCCTCCAGGGACGGCACCAAGTCGGGATTAGCGCTCGATTTCTTCCCCTTCGGACCGTAGCCGAGCTCGCCGTACGCACCACCGCCCCACGTCACCGCAGACTTTTCAGCGCACGCGGCGAACGTGACGCCCCCGCTCGCGAAATCGCGCATGACCCAGCCTTGCAACTCCATGAACGGCACCGGATACATGGTGTTGTCGCCGCTCGTCTTCAACTTGCCGAAGGCGTACAACTGACCTTGCAACGCGGACACGAACGTGGACACCGATCCAGCGCCCAAAACGGCGTCTTTCGGGACCAAGTTACGGTCGCCGCCTTGGATCTCAACCATCTTGGGTGCGAATTCATCCTTTTGCACGCGATGTCCGAGTCGACCGTACCCACCGAATCCCCACGTCCAGATTTTACCGGCGTCGTCGAAGCACGCGACGTGGTTGGTGCCGCAGGACAACTTGACGATCTTGCGGTCACCGAAGCCGTTCGCGACGACGCGTCTCGGGTGCGGCTGCGGTTCGTACACAATCTTGATGGAGCTCGCGCTCGTGTTGTACTCGTGATCTGTGCCGTGTCCCAACTGACCGTATTGTGGCAAACCGTAGGTGAAAATCTCACCGTCGCGCGTCAACACCGCGGTGAAATCGGCCCCGCACGACACACTCGCTCCGTTCGCGACGAGCGCCTTGACCGGCGTCAACTTGTCGTCCTCGGTGTCGCCCTTTTTCATCTGCTTCTTCATCGTGCCGCACCCAATCTGTCCAAACTTGTTCGATCCGATGCCGTACACGTCACCGTTTTCGCACACCACCGCCGTGTGACCCTTTCCGCACGCCACCGCCACGCACTTTTCATCCTTCAACGCCTCCACGAGCGTCGGCGTTCCTCGATTCTTATAGTCGCCGTGTCCCAACTGTCCGCGCTCGTTGCGTCCCCACGTGTACAATCTCCCCTCATCATCGATCGCCGCCGCGTGCGTCGCCGCCGCACCCCCACCGATGAACGTCCACGTCTTCCCTTCCAACGGTTTAAACGCGTGCGGTTCGTTCAGATCCACGTACGGTCCACCGTCCGGATTCGTTTTGTTCCTCCCAATGTTTTGCCAATCCGTCGCCCCACAAAACAGCAATTCACACTTCAATCGCGTCGTCGTCTCTTCGCCGCTCATCCCTACGGACTCGTCGTCGAGCGAGACGACGCGACGAAAGCGAGACGTTCGGTGTCGTCGACTCGACTCGCGCACGCGCGCTTCGTTCGATTCGATCCGATCGCGCGTCACCCACTCCGGCGTCCACGTCCCATCGGTCGCATCATCTGTTTAAATCCGTCTCATACAATCGACACTCACACACCATACAAAGTTTCATTCACGTCACTCGCACGATATAAAACTCAAAACCCTGATGACTTACTCTCCCCCCACACGTGTCCAGACATGGAGTATGTCGCTTTTCGGGGTGTGTGACTCGCCCGGAGTCCCTGTTTTTTGTCCAGCCTACTCTGTCGTCGCGCACGGGAGCGAGAGACGAGAAATCCGTGAACGACGCGCGACAATCGTCGACGCCTCCTCGGCCGACGATCGTCGCGCGCGATGGTGAGCTCGGACGACGGCAAGAAGGAGGATCTGAGCGCGTACTCGCGCGAGGATCTCGTGTACAAGGCTAAACTCGCCGAACAGGCGGAGAGGTGCGTGAACTGGACTCGACTCGGACTGGACGCGGGGACGACGACGGGACGGGTCGCGCGGAGGCGTCGCGCGGAGGCGTCGCGCGTCCCCGATCGCGCGCGATTCGACGACGAAAGCGACCGGAGGCGCCCATCCCGATCGCGCGATCGATCGATCGATCGCGCGCGCGATCGGGGACGCGACGACGCGCGGCGCGACGGATCGATGATTGTGCGATCGGGATGGGCGGTGTGGGAAGGGGGACTCTGGATGAGTCACGACTCGTCGTTTTAAGACCTCGGTCAGCACCGTCGAGGCGCCCGATCGCGGACGGGGTCGGGCGCGCGTCGCGCTTGGCGGACGCGGGTGATGGACGCGTGAACGGTCGCGTCGACGTCCCGCGCGCGCGTTCGCGACGCGCGCGCGTTCGTGGGGGCGCGGGAGGGGGTGGTGTGGAGGCGCGCGGCGCGGATCCCGTCGCCGCGCGGATCTCGGGATCGGCGACGCCGCGGCGAGACGACGGACGACGAACGCGGAGGGCGACGACTGACGGGTGTGACGTGACTATTTTGTGTGTGTGTGTCGACGATAGGTATGAGGAGATGATGGATTACATGAGCGAGGTGACGCTGAAATCGAGCGAGGAGGAGCTGAGCGTCGAGGAGAGAAATTTGCTGAGCGTTGCGTTTAAGAACGTCATCGGCGCGCGCCGCGCGTCGTGGCGCATCGTCAGCTCCATCGAGACCAAGGAGGAGGCGAAGCACTCGAAGGATAGCGACAAGTGCAAATTGATCGCCGCGTACAAGGCGAACGTGGAGGCTGAGCTCACGAGCATTTGCACGAGGATTTTGGGTTTGTTAAAGGAACACTTGGAGGATCGGTGCTCGGCGGGCGAGTCCAAGGTCTTTTACAAAAAGATGAAGGGCGACTACTGGCGCTACTTGGCCGAGTTCAAGGGAGGCGCGGAACGCAAAGAAGCCGCTGAAGAGACGCTTTTGGCGTACAAGAGTGCCGAGCAAACCGCTGAGGCTGAACTTGCGTCGACGCACCCGATTCGCCTCGGTTTGGCGCTCAACTTTTCCGTCTTTTACTATGAAATCTTGAACGCCCCGGAGCGCGCGTGCCAAATGGCGAAGAAGGCGTTCGATGAAGCCATCAGCGAACTCGACACGCTCGGCGAGGAGTCGTACAAGGATAGCACGCTCATCATGCAATTGCTGCGCGATAGCCTCACGCTCTGGACGTCCGATATGGACGACTCCGCGCAAGCCGGCGGCATGGAAGAAGAGGAGGAGGATTAAGGATGGGAAAGAGCAGTATTTTTTCCACGATGCGGAGGACGCGCGTGCCTTCTCAGCGATGAGACAGCACGCTTCTTCTCTCAGCTTTCTCGGAAAAGCACGCGCGACCGTCTACACAACAAAAGGAATGAACGACACGTGCAATCTTATCATCCAAATGCTTAACATGAAATTATTCACAAATCCTTCATCAAACGCTAAGTAGAACATGTAGCGACGCGACGTCAATGCGCGCGTCGATCTCGCGACGTCGACGAATCGAATCGAGCGCTCACTCGCTCGCTCGCTCACGACGACCCCCTGGGCTTGTTTCGAAGCGGCGCCTCGGTGTAGAGCAATCCGAACCCGACGGAGGCCAAGAGCGCGAGCGTCTTCATCACGGAGAAATCCTTTGGCCAGACGATGATGGTAAACGCGATCGTGGCCATCTTATTGATGACACCCACGAGCGTAAACGTCGTCGCCGTGATGACGGATCGGCACTTCCATCCGCTGTACGAAATCGCCACGCCCACCACGCAGCTCAAAAGTAAATAAAACATCGCTCCCTCCTCATCCTTCATCATCTGTTCGTTCTCGCCCGTGGCGTAATACAAAACGATCGTCGGCGGAATCGCCAACGCGTTCGTGTAAAACACTCGCTCCCACTGCGTCATGGAGATGTTTTCGGTGAGATGTTTCCCGTACGTCATCTGCACGGCGAGCAACAGCCACCACACGAGTAACCAAAACATCCCCGCGCTTCCATCGATGCTCACACCGGTATCGTTCGAGATATACACGCTCGCCGCGAACACCACGCCCATCAAACTCATGATCGAACGCGCGTTCGGAAACATTCGATTCATAAACGCCCACTCGATGAGACACACGACGAGCGGCAAACAGCACCGCGCCGAAATCACCGCCCCGACGTTGGTCAGCATCAACGCCTTCATGTTCGAAAACAGCCCCATCGCGAACATGGTGGTGTACGCGACGAACGGTAAGATTCTCTGGCGCTCGAACGCACCGAGCACCTTCATCCCGCTCACCTCCATGCCCACCACCACCAAGGCGCTCACCGCGAGCTGCGCCCCCGACACCACCGTCGGGAGCCCGTTCGTCGACACGGCGAGCTTATTGATGACGAGCATCGTGGACGAACACAGAGAATACACCAAAATCCACGTCAACTTCTCTCGCGACGACGGCGTGTTCGCGGCGTCGGTTTTACCGCTCATGGTGATCTCGGAAAAGGTGTGATGCGATAGTCTGCGCTCTGACGACGCTCTGCGCGCGCGCGACGTCGTTCGAGGGCGTTCACCGGTGCGTTCTGACGCGAAAAGAATTCACGCGTCTTTCGCGGGCGTCGCTCTGTCGAGCGCGAGAGCGTCGCGATGTGACGAGACGCGGAACCACTTTTCCGGATGCGCGGCGCGGCGTCGCCCGCCAACGCGCGTGTGAACACATCCGCGCGCGTCAGTCGTCGACGCGCGCGCGTCATGCCTCGCGGACGGACGTTAGTGATAGATAATTATGATTCCTACGCCGTCATTCTGTCGCATCTCATCGCGCGCGTCGAAGGCGCGGCGCCGGTGGTGGTGAAGAACGACGACGTGTCTGTCGACGACATTCGAGCGGCGCTTTCGGGCGGCGATGGCGGGTTCGCGCGGGTCGTCGTCGGTCCCGGGCCGGGAACGCCGAAGAGGGCGAGTGATTTAGGGGTGGCGGTGGCGATTTTACGCGCGACGGGGGCGTGCGCGGACGTGCCGGTGTTCGGGGTGTGTTTGGGACACCAGGCGTTGGCGGCGTTCGCCGACGGCGGCGCGGTGACGAAAAACCCCGCGGGCGCGGTGCACGGACGCGTGTGTGGGGTGAGACACGACGGTGTGAGCGTGTTGTTTAAGGGGGTGCCGTCGGGATCGGCGAATGGGTTCGTGGCGACGAGGTATCATTCGTTGGCGGTGACGGCGTGCGGCGCGGGACATCGCGCGTGCGCGTGGGCCGAGGACGACGGAACCATCATGGCGCTCGAACACGAGCGTTTACCGAGGTACGGCGTGCAGTTTCATCCGGAGAGCGTGTGCACGACGCACGGGGATGCGATTTATGCGAATTTTTTGTCGGCGAGCGAGGCGTGGTGGACGTCGAAGACGGGCGCGCCGCCGAGCGGCGTCTCGGTGCCGCGCGCGCTCGTCGAGGCGAGCGCCCGTCTCGAGTCCACACCGTCGACGAGCGACCCGTCGCCGACGGCGGTGAGTGATTCGGTGTGCTTGCGACTGCGCGTGGAAACCGTGGACGCGTCCGCGACGACGTCGACGAGAATAACCGAGGATATATTTTGGCGACTCTTCGGCGGCGGCGCCGATGACTCGAACGCCGTCGCCTCGGATTGCTTTTGGTTAGACACCGCGGACGAGAGTAAAGGTCGATTCAGTTTCATGGGCGCGCGCGGCGGTCCGCTCTGGCGTCGCGCGCTCTTCGACCTCGCGCCCGCGCCTCGAGGCGTGCTGACCGCCGACGCCGACGGGACGCGGAGATTCGCCGCGGCGGCGTCGCGCCGTCGCGCGCCCGGCGTCCTCCGCGTCGAAAACGCGCGGGGTGACGTCTCCACCGAAACTCTCGAGCGCGGGTTCGTCGCTTGGCTCGATGATCACCTGCGTCGTCGAACGGTGCGCTCGGCGGACGCCGCGACGCTCCCTTTTGATTTCCGGTGCGGCTTCGTCGGGTACATGGGATACGAAATGCGCGACGAATGCGATTCGCTCCCGCCCGCGCGCGATTCTCCACTTCCGGACGCCGCGTTTTTCCTGTGCGATCGATACGTCGCGTTCGATCATCTCGAACGCGTCGTCTACGTCGTCGGTGCGCACGACGAGGACGACGACGAGGCGTCGTCCACGACCACGGAATGGGTCGCGTCCATCGCCGCGTCCATCGGCGAAATCATCACCGACGCATCCATCGCCGATACCTCGTCGATCGACGCCGCGAACGAAACGGTCCACGCCATGACGTCTGACGAATTAATGCGCGCGACGGATTTCGCGTGGCGGCGCAATCGCGAGGAATACATCACCGACATACGCGCGTGTCAAGACGCTATCGCGTGCGGAGAGACGTACGAGACCTGTCTCACCAACGTCTTGCGTCGACGCCGATCGGCCGAATCGCGCGCGAGTCCTCGCGCGGTGTACACCGAACTCCGTCGACGAAATCCGGCGCCGTATGCCGCGTTCCTCTCCATAGGCGCGGGAACGCGCACCGACATCGACACCGACGCTCCGGTCGTCGTGACGTGTTCGTCACCGGAGCGTTTCTTACGTCGCGACCGATTGGGCGCGCTCGAGGCGAAACCGATCAAGGGCACGTGCGCGCGTGTCTCTCCGCTCGGGTGCGACGCCGACGTCGCCGCGGCGCTCGCGCTCGAACGAGACGTCAAGGAACGCGCAGAAAATTTAATGATCGTGGATTTACTACGAAACGATCTTGCGCGCGTATGCGACGTCGGAACCGTCGACGTGCCCGCGTTGGCGAAGATTGAATCCTACGAGTCGGTGCACCAACTCGTGAGTCGCGTGACGGGGACGCCTCGCGCCGACGTCTCGTCCATGGACGTCCTCCGCGCCGTGTTCCCACCGGGAAGCATGACGGGCGCGCCGAAGATTCGAACGATGGACATCATCGAGGCGTTGGAGGACTCGCCGAGGATGGTGTACAGCGGGTCGATCGGATATTTCGATTTCGACGGCGCGTTTGATTTAAACGTCGTCATTCGAAGCGCGACGACGCGCGGCGACGACCAATGGATCGGCGCCGGCGGGGCGATCACGATACTGAGCGATCCGGAGAAAGAGTGGGAAGAGATTGAATTGAAAGCGCGAGCCATCTTGCGCGCGTTCGCGAGCGTCGAGCGCGACGAGGCGTGAACGCGTCTTGCGTAATTTTTTAGGTCAACGCGCGCCGACGGCGGACGTCACTCGACGACGCCTCGCGACGCGTCGACGACGTAGAGCTAGCAGTATACGACGACACACAATAGTACACAATGTCCCGATCGCCTCGCGCGCGCGATCTCGAGCTCGCGCGCGTCGTCGCGTCTGACCCGGACGTCTCCGCGGTGAGGGCGGCGCTGCGAGAGTTGACTCGCCGCGCCGCCGAGCCGCGACGAAAATACGACGACGACGATGACGACGACGACGACGACGACGCTCGCGCCGACGCCGAGGTGGAAGAGATCGTGCGTTTAGTCACGTACGGCACCGCGAGTCACGCGACCGCGGAGACGAGGAGGGCGTGCGTGGAATTCGCGGGGACGATGTTGGAGACGACGAGGAACGCGGCGACGAGACGAGACGAGAGCAACCAGAAGCGAGGAGAGGCTACGAAAACGGAGGAGGAGAAAGATGAACAAAGGATGGAGGAGGAACGACGTCGAGCACGGGCCGAGCGACGACGGCGCCGCACGCGAGAATTGTTTTTAGAGGTTTTATCCGCGAGATCGCGTGAAGAACGCGACGAGACGACGCGGCGGAAAATCGTGGACGCGTTGATGCGGGCGACGCCGGTCGGAACGTCGTCCGCGCGAGAGATGATGCGCGCGTTGGCGACGGTGGACTCGTTTTCTCGCGATGACGACGCCGAGGCTGTGGTCAAAGCGTTGGACGCGTGGACGGCGATGTCGGACGCGCGAATCGTCGCCCTCGAGGGCGAGACGGACGAATCGACAGAACTCGCGCGCGCAGTTGAACGCGTGTATTGGAGCGTGCGTTCGAATTGTTTAGCGCACCGGCGACGCGAGGTGCGGCGAGCCGCCGTCGAGGCGTGCGGTGCGTTGGTCACGCGCGTCGTCCTCTCGCGCGGCGATTCGCGCGCGCACGACGCGTTCGGGACGTCGATGTTACGTCTGAGCGTGGATGAAAAGAGCGACGTGCGTCGCGCGGTGGCGTTCGCCGTGTCGCGAGTGTTCATCGCGCGCGTGAACGCGGGTAAGTTTACAATACGCGACGCGGACGCCGATTTACTGTGCGCGATGTTCGCGTGCGACGAAGAGACGGAGGAGTACGCGGCGGAGAGATTAAGAGAGATCAACGCCGCGCACGCGCGAAAGACAATGGGCGAGGGGTGTCGATCGGTGGCGATGTTTGCGGTGAAAGAAATGCTGCGGTGCCTGAAGACGCACGAGGTGTGGGATTCGGACGACGCGCGCGTCCGTCGCGCGAGAGCGAGAGCGGTTGCGCGCGCGTGCGAACACCTCGGCGACGCCGTCGCGCCCCGCGTGCGAGATGTGTTGGACATCTTGGCGACGATGATGAACGATGATCGAAACGATGCGTTGGATGTCGCGCACAGCGCGTTGACGTACGCGCCTTCGATCAGACGCGCGTGGATTCGATGCGTCCTCGACCGCGTCGAAGAACGTGAGGACAATCGCGCGGCGCTCCTCGAAGCCGTCGCTTTGTCTTCGTACGTCTTGACGTGGGCCGCGTCGCACGAGTTGGAGTTGGACGCGAAAGATATCATCGACCTCCTCGAGGTCGCGCTTCGGCCAGAGGTTGCCGCCGCGGCGTGTCGCGTCGTCGCCGTCGTCGATTCGTGTCACAAACTTTTAGACGTCGGCGCCGTCGTCTTCGCCGACGATCAAGATGTCACGCAAGTGAGACGCGACATTGCCGCCCATTCATGCACATTGACCATCATACACGCGTCCATATACGACGTGTACGAAGACGACGAAATCGCGTCGCAAGCCAGGCGACTGAGTCGTATGTCCACCGACGGCGCCGACGAGTGGCGGTTGATATTCAACCGTCTCACGACGCTTTTCGACGATAACTCGACGTCTCGCGCGCCCTCACCGCGCATAGGCGTCGATGGCGCGTGCATGACGCCCGAAGGCGTCTTCGCCGTCTTTTTCGAATGCATTCGCGATGGAACGTTGATGAAGGAGGTGTTCGATTTGGTGCGACGAAACGTCGACGCGAGCGACAAACCTCCGACAGCGCGCGAGTCCGAACAGTCTTTACTCGCCGCGAAGAGTTACATCAGAGTCTTCAACGCCTACCTGTGCAGAACACACGTCCTCGATCGTTTAGCGCGGCGGGATGTCGACGGCTTTGACGCCGACTTTTTTCCTGTGTTTGACGCGCTCGCGTCGCGTCTGCGATGGATTCCTCGAGACGCGCAGTTCGCGCTGGTCACGCTCGCATCGACGTGTTTCGCCCATTTCTGCGATGAAAAACGACGATACGTACTTGTGCGATGGCTGTCCTCCGACGGACGCGCCGACCGCGTCGCCGAGGTGATTGAAAACTTTGATTGTTTCGCGTGCGAGGAGCGCGCGTCGGCGTTTGCGGCGCTCCACCGGGCGCTTTGCGAAGCCAACCCCGAGCGCGCGCGCGCGCGTCTACACGCCGTCGCGAGACGTGCGCTCGAGGTGTTAAACACGGGGATGAAATCAGAACGGCTCCTCGCGGTGACGTGTCTCTCGAATGCGTTGGACGCGCTCGGCGACGACGCCTCCGCCGGCGACTACATCGCGCGCGTCTTCGAGTTCGCTGCCGACGGCGATCCCGAAATTCGTCGAGCGACGCACGACGTGTTAGAACGCGCGCGACGGCATCACTCGATACGGATTCGTTCGCTCGTCGTGGACTCGTCGGACGCGAAACACGCGGACGGATTGGTAGGATTGAAAGACGCCGAGACGCCGCTCTAGCTATACATTGAACACGCGCTCGCTCACTTCATCACTCGGCGACGAGACTCATTAAAAAATCACACACCTCTTCCGCGAAACTCGATTCATCCCACGCCAACGCCCGAGACGCGGCGGCGGCGGCGACGACGCGCGTGTTCGGGTCCACGAGCGTCTCCTCGACGCGATCCGCGACGTCCCGCGCCGACGCCTCCATGTTTGCGCCGACGCACTCAACTCCCGGTCGTAAAAACTCCGCCGCGCCTATGTCCCCGTCGGCATGAAGCATCGTCGGCGCACCGAACGCCGCGGCTTCGACCACCGTCATCCCGAAGGCGTCGTGCGAGGGCGGGTGCACGTTGAGCGCCGTCTCTCTAAAAATCGCGCCCAATTCCTCCGGCGACAGAAACGTCTCCACGACGCGTCCGTTCGGCGCACACGCTCGAAACCGCGCCACGAGCGCCGCGGCGTACGCGCTCGACGCCACCAAACTCGCGTTCGCGCAGAACAACGGCGTCAACTCGCCCGAATCGAACGCACCGCGTCTCGCCAACTCTTCGCACGCCGCCACGAATCGATCCGGCGCTTTTTCTTCGCTCACGCGCACCGCGCACGTCAGGTACCGGCGTCGACGAACACCGTCATCATCGCTCGACGTCATCGAGCTCGCCAACTCTGAAACGCTCGCGCGAAGCGGCGGATGCGTCACCCGAATACACCGCTCGTCGCGCGATTTCTCCGTCGATAAAAATCGTTCGACGACGAACCGCTCGTCGCTCGAACACAACGCCAACACCCCGCTCGCCCTCTCGCACGCCTCCCGCTCCAACGCCGCGTGCCTCCCATCGCTTCGAGTGAACAATCGAAACGGCGCGTACACGAACGGCGGCCCACCGTCGTCGAAGAGTCCCAACGCGTCGGCGGCGGCGCGAGACGAAAAATCGACGCCGAGCGCGACGTCGGCGCCGAACGCGCGCGTCTCCTCCCGAAATCGCGCGCACGCGTCGGCAAACTCGACGTGCGCGCCGTCGACGGTGAGATTGAACCATTTCGATCGAGGCACGCGCGCGCGACGGACGAGGAGCGTCGTCGTCGACGTCGAGGCGACGACGCCATCTTCTTCTTCATCTTCATCTTCATCGTCGTCGTCGTCGTCGCTCGGTCGCGCGCACACGACGAACACGTCCGCGCGCGCCGAGAGACCGCGCGCGAGCCCCTGCGCGAGGATCGCGTTCCCCGAGAAGCATTCGCGATCGTACTCGAGCGCGACGACGACGATTCGCAGACGTCGAGACATGGCGTCACTCGACGACGCGACGACGCGACGACGACGCGCGACGCGCGACGCGAGATCGACGCGAACGCGTTCGCGGTGTACTCGACGCGTCGGTCGCGTGAGACGCGCGACGAAAGCGACGAAAGCGACGCGCGAGACGACGACGCGACGAAAACGCTCGAAACGCCATCATGCTCGAATTAGAGTACGAGGTGCGTCGCGCTCGTCGCGCGCGCGTCCGTCCCTCTCTCTCTCGCGAATGATGTGGGAAAATTATCCTCGTCCCGTCGACTGACGCGCGGCGACGCGGCGCTCGCAGGAATTCGCGAGCACGTCGTCGAGTAAACATCACGGGTACAAGGTGGCGACGCACGAAGCCGCGGGCGTTCGCGAGGCGATCGAACGCGCCGAGGCTCGCATCGCGCGCGCATACGCGGTGATCGATCGAGGGGATTCGGTGGATGATCTCACGGCGCCGGGAGCGGTGTTGAAGATTCGAGAGATGGATCGATTGGGATTGACGGCGCGCGGGCCGAGATTTTTGACGTATCCGGAGGACGAGGGCGTCGGCGGACCCGAGGAGGAGAAGGAGACGGACGAGGAGAAGGATGACGAGACGATGGGGCAAACAGCGCTCGCGTTGCGACGCGCGGAACGAATGCCGTTGGTGACGACAACCGACGCGCGGGGTGTGACGACGAGACCGGCGAGACGCGTCGAGTACGACGCGAGCGTAGGCGTCGGGCTCGAGCCGCGCGTCGAGGATTGGATTAAAGACGCGGAGAAGGGCGAGTACACGCCCTTGGGGGAGGTTTCGGAGGCGATGTATCGAGATCTAGATTCTATCGATTAATTAATGGTTACGGGTGCGCTCGGAAACGCTCAGTCGACGTCTCGGTACGCGTCGGCGTCCGGCGAGCGCCACCACTCGACGGTTCGACGAAGTCCCTCCTCGAGCGACACCCGAGGTCGCCAATCGAGAAGTTTCACGGCGTCCGAGATGTCGGCAAACGTCCCACCGACGTCGCCCGGACGTTGCGGGAGCGTCTCGACGCGACCGGATTTCCCGCACGCGCGTTCGCACGCCTCTATAATTTCGTGGAGAAACACGGGCGCGCCGCCGGCGACGTTGACGACTCGATACGGTTCGTCCCCGACGTCCGCGACGAGCGCAGCGATGAGGGCTTCCGCGACGTCGTCCACGTACACGTAATCTCGCCAGGTGGTTTTCCCGTCGCCGAACCGCGTCAACGAAGCGCCGCTCTCGAGTTGTTTAATAAATTTCCAAATCGCCATATCCGGTCTCCCGCGCGGTCCGAACACGGTGAACACGCGCGTCACCACCACCTCGACGCCGAACATTTTTTGCGCGTACACTTTCCCCAACAATTCACCCGCCCGTTTCGTCGCCGCGTAACTCGACGTCGGCGCGTCGGCGTCGTCCCCGACGGCGCTCGCGCGCGTCGACGACGCCTCGTCTCCGTACACCGACCCCGACGACGCGAACACCACCCTCGACCCGTTCCCGACCCTCGCCGCGGCCGCGTACACCGCCGCCACCGTCTCCACGTTGGCTCGACACGCGCCCTCGACGTCGCTCGCCGCCGCGCCGACTCCCGACCGCGCGGCCAAGTGAATAAACGCCGCTCGCCTCGCGCCCGCGACGCACGCGTCGAGCGCGGCGCCGTCGCACGCGCGCTCCACCACGCGCACGCGACGTCCGAGCGCTCGCGTTCGCGTCGCGTTCGCGCGTTTCCACGACGCCGGGTACGGCCCGCGTTCGTCGACGTCGTCGACGACGACCGTCGTCGCGCCCGACGCCGCGAATTCGTCCAATCGCGCGACGACGCGCGCGACGAGCGTCGACCCGATGAATCCGAGTCCACCGGTCACGACGACGACGTCGTACGGCGCGCGCGACGCCGACGAAGACGACGCACCGGCACGAGACGCGCGCGCGCGTCGTCGGGTCGACGACGACGATGGCTCGACCGAATCGTGATGATGACGATGATGACGATGACGATGGGGCGCGATTCGCATCATCGTCGTCGACCCGCGCGCGTGTAACGTCGTCGCGCGCGCGACCGTCGTCGTCGTCCGCGCGACGCGACGCGAGATTGGACGACGCGCGGATGACGACTTGTCGTCCCCGCGCGCGATGAATCGATGAATCGTCCCGTGACGTCCCTTTTTATCGCTCGCATACATCGTATTTAATGTATATTAAAGACTATCTAAATATATAAAGTCCCAACAAGGACCACGCCACGCGGACGAGACCGTTGCCCGATACTCGATACCGTCCGTGTCACTGTTTACCCATACGAGATACCACGAATAGGGTATAGGTCACGTCATATTCGTGAGGGTGTGGGCGACGGAGAATATTCTCCGCTGGAGCACGTGTGCGCGTCGGCGACGTCGTGCACGTCACACGCGCGCGCGTCGAAGGACCGTTCGACGCCGAAAGACGCGCGGATAACCGTCGACGTCGTTCCATCGCGCACGGCGCGTGAAGTCGACGCGTGCGGTGACGTGCGTGTTCGCGTGGGCGTGACGAATCGAAACGTCGCGAAGCGATCGCGAAGGGTGCATCGATCGACGACGCGTAGCGACGAGACGCAGAGGCGACGAGCGCGGAGGCGGTGTGGACGCGCGTGATGACCGAGGGGGGTGCGTGCGTCGACGACGGCTCGCGCGAGGCGCGGGAGAAAGTCGAGATGGATCCGAGAGACGCCGCGGGCGACGCGGAAGAGTATATACCCGCCGAGAACGCGAGCGAGGCGGGACGTCGACGACGACGAACGCTGTGGATCGGTGAATTGGTGTACTGGATGGATGAAGCGTACGTGTGTTATGCGTTTTCGTCGGTGTATAAGACGATCTCGCACGTGAAGATTATCAGAAATCGACAAACCGGGTTGAATGAGGGATACGGTTTCGTGGAGTTCGTCACCGAGCGAGACGCCGAGTTCGCGTTGGCGACGTTTCCGGGACACTTGATGCCGGGGACGATGCACGCGTTCGTGTTGAACTGGGCGTTGATCAAACCACCGTCGATGCGACAAGAAGAGGAGCAGGAGCAGGAGGATGCCGAAGAGGAGGAGAATCCAGACGACGACGACGAGGAGGCGGCGGCGGGCGAGACGGCGCCGACGCTCAAGTCTGCGACGAGTTCGCGCACCGTGCTCGCGCCGGTGAGCGAGTCAGGCTCGGACGCATCCGCGGATACGTCCATGGACGACACCCATCAAGGCGAAGAGGAGAGCAAAGGCGCCGAATACAGCGTCTTCGTGGGCGATCTCGGCCAAGACGTCACCGAAGAGGTGCTCACCGAACTCTTCAAGACCAAGTGTTCCACGGCGTGTAACGCTCGCATAGTCGTCGATTTGAAGACGCTCAAGAGCAAAGGATACGGATTCATCGATTTTAAGACGGAGGAAGACTACAACGTGGCGATGGAGGAGCTGCCGGGCACGCGCGTGGGCGCGTCCAAGCGTCCCATTCGCATCTCCAACGCCGTCGAACGTCGCACCGACACCTTCGGTGGCATCGGCGACGCGCCGCACGATTTTGAAGATCTGGACCCAACGAACACGACCATCTTCATCGGGAATCTCGACGTGACCGTCTCGGGCGACGAGCTTCGCGCCGTGTTCGAACGTTTCGGCGACGTCGCCTACGTCAAGGTGACGCCGAAGAAGGGATGCGCGTTCGTTCATTTCTACAGGCGACCGCAGGCCAAGGCGGCGATGGACGCGGTGCACGGGATGAAATTGGGTGCGAAACACGTGCGTCTGTCGTGGGGTCGACACAATACCACCAAGTGTGCGATCAGTTCCATGCTCAACGGCGGTCAGTTTCCGCAATACTTGCCGTCGCCGATGGCGGTGCCCCCGCAACCCATGTACGTGCCGACGCCGCACATGGTACCGTCCGTGTTCACGGGCATGCGCATGCCGATGACGTCGGCGGCGTCCATGTATTCCATGTACGGGGGCATGCACGTCATGCCGCCGCCGCCTCCGGTCCCGCTCGTCGCGCCCGAGTCGTGAGGACACGCATCGAGCTCGTCGTCGTCACGTGTAGAATTTCCGTGTAAGAATTACATTTTCGCTATCATGAAACGCGTCCAAGGTACCCGCACCACCGACGAGCGCGCGCATCGCGAGAAGACGCGCTGCGGCGCGCCTTTGGTTGTCGGCAATCGATCGCCGACCGCTCTACGGCACCTGGGACACTACCCACGCGGTCGTCGCCAACACGGCGACGACGACGAACGCTAAGAATCCCTTCGCGGCGACGTCGGCGTCCACGTTATCGACGTCGACGTACCCGCGATCGACGTACGTACCCTCCACGTCCACCGACTCGCCGAAGAATCCCGACTTGGTCCCGCCCACCTTGCGTCGAAGCGCCCCGTACTGTTCCGTGCTCATCTTATCCCCCTTTTTCATCCGAGACGCCGCTCGCAACAACCCTCTGTCCTCTTTGATGTCCTCTTGAAAATCCAACGCGCGCGTCACCGAGAACAACGCCGACGCCAACGGGCCCTTCTCCTGCGCTTCGAATTTCGCCTTGCTCAGCGCGCGCTGCTTCCGAATCCGCGCGTACGCGTCCGACATCGTCTCCTGCGGCACGTACTCGACGTCTCGCGTCTTGGTCGGCGCCGCGCCGGCGGTTTTGTTCCCTCCGAACGAAAAGAGAGACTTTTTGGGCGGAGGCGGCGGTGGCGCCTCGGGCGCTTTACGCTTGAAGAAGGCGCGCGTCGTCGTCGACGCGCGTCTCGCGCGAGGCGCGGCGACGCGCGTTTGCGCGCGCGTCGTCGTCGTGGGGAGCGTGGGGGCGGCGAACATGTCGCGGGAGGCGTGACGCGTCGAATGATGACGCGTGACGTCACGCCTCGGGACAGTTTTGGATAGAGCATCCCGGGGACGAACCGCGGGGGTTGTGGAGACGTCTCGATGCGTGATAACGCGCGTAAAAGCGACGCCAAAAGAATAAACACAACGCGTATGTACTTTTACAACTCAATCGCGCCGTTCGAGGGACGCGACGGCGGCGGATTCGTCGGCGGTCGCGCGCGCGCGGGAAGAAATAACGTGCGTCCCGGTCGCCTCGTGCGCGTAGCCCAACGTGGACGCGTACGATCCGTTCGTTTCGTCGGCCGTGACGGTGAACCAGATGCCCGCGGGAAGCGCGATGGCGTTCGGTGGAAGGGTGAACGCGGCATCGACGCGCGCGACGACGTCGGCGGCGTCCGGCGGGTACTCGGCGAATTTTGCCACCGCGCTGTTCCCGCCGCACGACGACGCTAGGGATCCACCGTCGCAGAACGGTTCGTCCAACGCTTCTCTCCAGATTCGCACCACCCCGAATCCATCCGCGCGGTGTTTCATGCGCACGCGAATCGGCGCCGGCGTCGCGTCGGCGACGACGACGCAGTGCGTCACCGTCTCCGCCCCCTTTTCATCCTCGTAACACGCGCTGTAGCCACCCCACGCCTCGGTCGACGCCGACGCGACGACGATGGTGTCTCGCTCGTAACTCTCCACCGTGCTCGCGTCCGCTTCGCACCCGACGACGGGGACGAACCGCGCGTCCTTGACGTACAGCGTCCCGTCGTCGCGCGTCGTCGTCGAGCACTGACTCTGCCAATCCTTCACCTCCATCCCCCACTCGCGAAACGCGTCGGGAATCAGGTGCGAGGGTAAACTCGAGGCGTCCCCCGTGAGTGGATCGAACGAGGCGCAGTGTCCGATCCATTCACCGGCGACGGCGTCCGCGAAGGATGATTCCGATGACTTGTGGCCGAGCGCGCGCGTTCGGTACGACGCGCGCGTCGCGTCGACGCGTCGCGCGGTCGGGACGCGCGGACGCGTCGTCATCGTCATCATCGACGACGCGCGCGTCGTGCAGCGCGCGAGATGGATGGACATAACGACTGAATGAGCGCGCGAGTGTCGCAGTGCGGGACGAGCTCGACGAGCTCGACGAAGGAAGAAACGTGCGACCATCGCTCTCGCGCTACGAATGACTTGCTAAACTACTATCGCGCGATGGATTTGATGTTTGCGAAGACGGTGCCGGCGCGGAGGGCGCGGGCGGCGGTCTCGGCGCGACGGGCGAGTCGAATCTCGCCCGCGGCGGCGCACCTGTCGCGAAGCGCCGAGGCGAACGCGGCGAGCTCGATGGAATCCGCGTCTTGGTCGGCGTCGTGCGTCGTGGTATCGGCGACAATGGCGGAGAAACGAATGGCACCGCGCATGGCGAGGGCGTATCCGAGACGACCGACGCGCTTATCGGCGTCGTCGATGAGGTGGAGGAAGGATTCCGCCGCGATGGATCGCCGCGGAAGTTTGGCGAGCGCCTCGGCAAAGACGAGCTCGACGCGTCTCTGCGCGAACGGACTCTCCGGGAACTCGCGGAGAGACGCGAGCCAGAGTTCGCTGGCGAACATGTCGTCGTACACCCCGCGCCAGGGGTCTCGAGCGTCCGGTGGGGCGAGCGCGGAGAGAAGTTCCAACGCGGGCGCCGCCGCGGTGAAGACGGCGACGAGTGTCGACGTCAAACCGTCGCACACCTCGTCGCGAGAGATTCCCCACCCCTCCTCCGCCGTCTTTGCCTTGGTCGTTTTCGAGAGCGCGTTTTGAGGCGCCGCCAAGAGCAATTTCACGAAAGATCGCGAAAGTTGTCCGAGCTTCGCCTGAAGCGCCTCGCCCGGACGCGACGCCGGAATCGTCTTCTCCACGTGGGCCGACGGCTTTTTCCGACTCGTCTGCGCGCGACTAAACTTTGCGTCTTGATCGAGCACTTTACGAACGCACTCAACGATGCTCTGAATGCCCTTGACGAGCGTCGCCGCGTCCGGGTGACGCTCGGCGAGCGTCTTCAGGGACGCGCACTCGGCGAGAAGAACGCCGGCAGGCCACTTCGACGCGGCGGATAACGCCGACGCGATGGCCGACGCGGCGATGCTCGCGTACTCGGCGTCGCGCTTTGACGCCTTCGCCTCGTGCGAGGACTCCTCCCGAGGCGCGCTCAGGGTCTCTTTCGCCTCCACGAGCGCCGTTTTGAGAAGTCGTCTCGCCGCGCTGGCGACGCGCGCGTGGAGCTCAAACGGCAAATTCCTCCGCACACGATCCGCCGCCGCGAACGCCGCCGCGTCCGCCGCGACGCCGCACGCCGTCTGCGTCGCCGCCGTTGATCCAGCGCTCGCGCTCGAGCCTCGGCTCGTCGACGCGCCGGAGAGCGCGGCGACGGCGGCGGCGGCGCGTGTCCCCGCGTCGTCCGACGCCGCGCGCGCCACCGACGCGATGACGTCTCTCGTCGCCGACATCGCCGAGCGCTCCACCGCGCGCTCGAACTCTGGCGTCCACGCCTCTTCGATCACCGCGCCGGAGTGCGGGACGAAACTCACGCCGTTCGCCGTCGCTGTCTCGGCGTATTTCATCGCCGCGTGTCTCGCGGCGGCGGTCACCGCCGGTTCGGCGCTCGCCGTCGCCGTCGCCGTCACGGCAGCCGTCGCATCGTCCACGGCCGCCAACGTGGCGGCGTCCACGGCGAAATCGACGAGTCGACGCAAACCTGGAACTGTCTGAAGAAACGCGCGCTGCAGCGCGTGTTTAATCTCCGTGGATGACGACTTGGAATCCATCGAGGGCGCCGTCTTGAGGAGATTTTCCGTCGACGTCGGCGACGTGACGCCAAACGTCGGCGACACGACGTTCTTCGTCTCGAACGCGCCTCCAAACTCGATCGATGCGCTGCGCGCGAGAGATGTCGGATCGATGCGCTGCGCCTGCGCTTGCATGCGTCGAGGCGCGTTGGCGGGTTGCGAGGGCGTCTTCATCGTCGGTTCCGTCTCCGTCGAGCGTTCCGTCTCCTCGGCGAGCGCGCGCGCGAGGGCCGCCGTCTGTCGCATCGTCTTAAGCGCGCGATCGACGCTCGGGCACACAGTCTCAACGTAGCGACGATCGACGCCGACTCGACTGAGATCCGGGGCGACGTCGGCGTCGATTCTCGAATCCGAGTCGGAAGGCGAATCCGGCGCCTCGGCGGCGTTCGCCGTGGCGCTCGCGTTCGCGGACGCCGAGGGCACCCAATCTTCGCCCCACGTCGCGACGTCCAGAGGATCACCGATGGCGACCAACGTCTCTTTGCTCGTCGTCGGGAGACACTCGACCGCTGCGAGCGGCGGCGGCGGTAACGGTATGACGCCGTGCGCGTTCCAATTCGCGGCTTGCGGCGTCGTCGCGGGCGCGCGCACCGCTAACCCGTTCGCCAGAATCGATCGCAGACACATGCGCGGAGCGTTATACTCGGCGTCCGCGACAGAAGGATCGAGATTGGGCGACGATGCGATCGCGCGTAGGTACGCCAACGCCTCGGCGTAGTGCGGCACGTCCAATGCCTCGGAATCCCACGGTAGAAACCGTAAAAAGGCGAGCACCCACGGCGCGCTCACGACCAAATCGCCTCGTCGTCGAGCGCGTCGCAGCGCGCCGATGAGATCGATTCCGTGAATGGGCGCGCTCCCCTCGGACGCCGGCGTCGACGACGTCGATCCCGACGCGAATCCAAACGTCAGCAACCCGAGAAAGGATCCCATGGCGCGCGCGGCGAGCATGCGCTCCGTCTGACCGGCGTTCGACGCGTTCGCCGACGCGACGCGCGCGTCGGACGACGTCGCCGACGCGTTTGGGTCGAGCACGTGGAGTGCGGCGACAAGCGAACGCTGGAGCGCGACGCAAAACTTGTGCGAATCCGTCGTCTCGATGAAGCGCGCGAACGGTTGTTGCGCCGCCGGAAACAAGCACAAGAACGACGGCCATGCGTTCGCGGCGTCGCCGCTGAAGCCACCCGCGTTCTGCCCGGACCCATTGATGATGCGTTCGTGTCCACCGCCTCGACCGCCCGCACCTCGTCCGCGGCCTCTACCGCCGCGCCCGTCCGCGCGTGGTCCGCCGACGCCTCGACCGCCTTGCGGATGCAGCGGCGCCGCGCCCGCGCCGACGATGCGTTCGTGTAATCGCGACAGACGCGCCGGGGTGATGCTCTTCCCGAGCTCTTCGTCCAGTTCACCCACCGCGCTGCTCTGGGACAGACGCGCGACGAAGAGATCGGCCAGCCATCGAACGTTCGACGGGTGCGTGTTGGCCAAGAGGGCGCGAGCGCGATTCGCCACCGACGCGTCTTGCCCCAAACCCACCGTTCGACTCGACGACGATCGCAAAAGCGCGTAAAACGCATCTCTCGTTCGCTCTCTGTTGTGTTCTATCGCCTGTTGCTCGCTTATGGGGATCACACGCCCCGATTGCGACGCTGATCGACTCGCGCCGCCCTCGCTCGCCTTGGCCAACGCGTCGAGTAAATCGAATCCGTACAGCGTGTTCCCGAGCCGTCCCTCGAGTTGATACGCCCGCTCGCAATTATCCGAACGCACGCGCATCGCGCCTAGCTCGCGCACGAGCTTCGCGTGCAGCGTCGGCGCGTGCGCGACGACAACCTTTGACTCGACCAACGTCTCGAGCGCGCTCTCGCCCAGAGCGCACGCCAACGTCGGCACGAGTGAGAGCACCTCACACGCGTACGCGCGCGCCTCTCGACCCGTTCGAACGCACAATCCCAAGGCATCACCATCGGTCGTCTCCACGACCACGTCCGCCGGCGCGCTCAAGAGCTGTAAAAGCATCGCGAATTCGGGCGCTTGATCGAGGGGAAATCCGCCGCGAAGCGCCGCCGCGTGCAACTCGGCCAAACGCGCCAACGACGGCGATAACCGTATCGGTTCCACCGTCCGCGGTTCCGTCACGTATAAACGATCGAGCGCCAACGGCGTCGACGCCGTCGACGCCGACGCGCGTTTCATCGTCGACGCGGGCGACGCGAACGCTCCGCCGCCGCCGCCGCCGCCCGCCGACGTCAACGCGAACGACGCGTTCGTCCCATCCATCGTCTCCGCCGGTCTCGACACCATCGTCGGCGCGATCCGCCTCGTCGCCCCGTTTGATTGCACGCGCGAGACACCGAATCCGCTCGCGGTCGCGGTCGCGGTCGCGGTCGCGCTCGAGCGCGTCTCCTCCGTCGGCGTCGGCGTCGGCGCCACGCGTCTCGGTCGTCCCGGCTCCGTCGTCTCCGAGGACGACCCATCCAGCGCCATCGCCAGGTTCCGTCTCGCCCCCGACGCGAGCGCGGGAAATTCACCCTCATCCGCGATCGATAACCTGCTCGTCGTCTTGGCGTGTTTACACGCGACGTCGACGGATTTCGTCGCCGCGTCTCCGTCCCGCGTCGTCCCGCTCGGCGGTTTCCCCATCCTCGTGCTCGCTCGTTCGAGCGCCACCACGCGCGCGCGCGCTCCAGACGTCGCCTCTCTCGCGCACGTCAGCGTCGCGCGCGCGATGACGGCCCGCGCGCGTCGTCGAGACGACGATTCATCGTCGTCACCCCGCATCCTCATCGTCATCAGCGCGAGCATCTCGTGCACCGCCGACGACGTGGACGTCGTCGCCTCGGTGCACGCGCGCGCGACGCGCGTCGCATCGATCGCGTCGACGTCCATGACGTCCGCGCGCGACGTTCTCGCGCGAGTCGGCGCGTGACGAGACGGTGTACGTGACGATGAATGTCGTTGGATGTTTTTTCAATCTTTTCGACGTCGACGCGGCGAAAAGGTCGTTCGCGGTGATTGAAAGATCAATACGTCCCGCGTGATGATGATTACAAGTCCAATCGGACGGCTATCGGACAGTGGTCGCTTCCGAGCACGTCCGGAAGCGTCCACGCGTCGAGTATGCGGTCGCGCGTCGACGCGCTCGCCAAGACGTAATCGAGGCGCCACCCTCGATTTTTTTCCCGCGCGCCGCCCCTGTACGACCAATACGTGAACGCGCGCGCGTCCGGACCTTTAAACTCGCGAAACGTGTCTACGAGATCGCACTCGGATAAGAGGGCGGTCATGCACGCGCGCTCGCGCGGGGTAAACCCGGCGGATTTTGCGTTTTCCTTGTGCCGTCCCCATAAATCGACGTCTTCGTGCGCGACGTTTAAATCACCGCAATAAATCACCGGTTTCCCTCGCGAACGGAGCGAGAGAAGATGCGCCCGCATCGCGCGTTCCCATACGTCGACTCTATCGTCGAGACGCTTCAAATCCGCGCCGGAATTCGGGACGTACGCGTTGACGACGACGCACGCGTCGAGCTCCGTCGTCAACACGCGACCCTCCGCGTCGAACGCGCCGGCGCCGATGCTCGTCGCCTCGATCGTCGCCGCCGCACCGTCTCGCACGAACACCGCGACACCGCTGTATCCTTTCCGCGCCGCACTCGTCGCGTACGCGCGCTGGGCGTACCCGGTTAAAAACGTCGCGTCGCCGAGCGCGTCTTCGCCGTCGACGCCGAGCTTCGTCTCTTGAAGCACCAAGACGTCCGCGTTCGCGCGGTTCGCGACGTCGTCGAGCGCGCGCGGGTTCTTCTTGAGCAACGCGCGAAGACCGTTGACGTTCCACGAGGCGACGGTGAAACCCGACGCCGACGTCGACGATGGCGCCGACGTCGACGCCGACGCCGACGATGACGCGCGCGTCGGGACGCGCGCCGGGACGCGCGCCGGGACGCGCGCCGGGACGCGCGAGACGATGGACGAGGATATCCTCGTCGCGCGCACCGCGGCGTAGCGCATCGTCGTCGTCGCCATCGATCGGCGCGCGCGTCGATGACGTTTCCGACGAGTCTCGTTCGTTCGATCGGTGCGCGAACGATTGTGATTGCATTGAATTGAAATTGAATTCATCGTCGCCTCCTCGCGCCGAGGGACGACGCCTCGAGGTCGTCTGCTCTCGTCGGACGACGGATGATAAAAAATCGCGTCGCGCGACGTCGCGGACGCGGACCCGCGTCCGCGCGCGCTCTCGTCTCTCGCGCACCGCACGTCCGTCCCGCACTCGCACCTCCCTGTTGACGACGCGCTCGCGGGTCGCGCCTCGCGCGCCGGCGGCCCGACGCGCGCGCGTCTCGCGCGGGCGAGACGCGGCGTCGTCGCGCGTACGACGACGCGGTCGGGCGACCGTCGTCGCGCGCGGCGCGACCCGCGAGTCGTCTCTCTCTCCTCTCGTCGCTTCGTCTCGCGCCGTCCGTCCGTCCGTCTCGCGCGCGCGTCCGCCCGACGCGTCGACGAGTCTCGATCGGCGCACCGCGTCGTGCGTACGCTCGATGGCGTCGCGCCGCGGGCGCGCGTCGAGTCGTCGACCCGCGTCGACCGAGTCGAACGCGCGCGCGACCGGGTCGGTCGGTCGGTCGGTCCGTCTTCATATATTCATTCACACATTCATCTCTCTTCTCCGTACGGCACGGCGTCCGCGTGCGCGCGCTCGAACGCCCCGCGTCGCCGCGCGCCGACGACGATTGACTCGATCGCATCCCGATCGACCGACGCCTCCATCGCGCCTCCATCGCTCGAGCCCCCGACCCCGTCTGGGGGGCGGGGACTCGAACCGGCACGCATCATCGAGTCATCGGTCATCCATCACCGCGTCCCCCCCCCCGCGTCACCCCAAGCGTCCTCGCCGTCGACCAATCGCGCGATCGAAACGAACGGTTTTCTCTCGACCCACCATTCGGTCGAGCGGTCGGTCGCACGCACCGCGTCTCAAGCCCCGACCGTCGCGGTCGCGAAAACCATCCTTCGAAAACCAACCGCGACGTCGTTTCCAGGGCCCTGGCACATCGAGCGCCGGACGGGTCGACGTGTGTGTACAGTATGTATAGGGTTTAGGGATCCAGCACCGTCTCTCGTCGACACGGCACCGGGCGTCGACCGCGCGCGTGATGACGACGGGACGACGGGG
>Ga0181576_10000214_pt1 | contig 40061 bp, 27 predicted proteins | sample 101ome_22_FD_132464 | JGI IMG/M metagenome (GOLD analysis project Ga0181576, IMG submission 132464) | Coastal salt marsh microbial communities from the Groves Creek Marsh, Skidaway Island, Georgia - 101412BT metaG (megahit assembly) | ecosystem: Environmental > Aquatic > Marine > Intertidal... | reverse complement strand
TACTTTATGATAATAAAGTCTACCATCAACATACCAATTCCTAAAAATTTCATGAGTCTTTCTATCAAAATCGAGAAGCTCTTTGATATACTTGAATTCTTTTCTGATTGCTTTCTTCAGATTATCGGTTGCATTGAGATTCGATAATTCAATCTCAATTGGAGAATCATAAAGATCGCTTACAATTGCTTCATTAACAACGTCTTCGATAGCACCATCCGCCTCTGGATGCAATGCCATTTCACGATATCTTTTTAGCAAATCAAATTCTGTTCTGTAGACACCTTCAATGTCTACATAGGAACCATAAAATCCACTAGCAATATAGTTGTCAACCCCGTCCTCATTATTTTGAGGAACGGGGGAAACTATACTCTTGGATTTTTTTTCTGTATCTTCAATCGAAAAACCAAAAAGTTTTGCCATTATGACTTTAACTAGACTGTTATATCAACTATTTAGGTGATGTCTGCACCGCCAGCTTCAGGAGATGTGCCTCTCTGAGCTTCCCACCACTGAACTTGAAGTTCAACAGTGAATTCTTCAATGGTGTCAGTTGTCTCATAATTTAAATCAATTGTCGAAATGTTGGTTGGGAAAGTATCATAGAAATGATACGATCTGAGAATTCCACCATCACGAGCAAGTTGATAGACATAAGCATCTGCTTGATACTCTTCTGGATCTGTCAATCCAGTACCATCATTGACTTTATTGATTGTATTCATCCATTGCTCAAATGCTGAGCGAATGGAGAAATCAGTGTCGTTAATGACAGTGATTGTCCAAGTTTCAAATGTTCTGTCTCCAGCAATCTTAAGAATACGTCCTCTGAATGGAACATCAATTGGAGCAACAGTTGAAGCTGGTAGTGCTGCTGCTTTTACAAGAAATCTTGCTTTTTGGAGGACATCGTTATCGATACCCACAGCAGATGGAAACGCTAATTCAACTTCAAATAGGTTGTTTCTTGCGCCACCACCAGTTAACTTACTCTTAAAGTCGGTGATTTTTCTGAGCGGAATGTTATTCCTTTGTTGACGACTAGGCATTTTTCTTTAAACCTCTAATTAAACGTTACCGATTACTTCTTCAAATGAAACGCCAGTTCTGGTGGCAACAAACGTAAGACCGATGAAGTTGATTGATCTTGCGGGTTTAATGAAGATGTCTGCTACGAACTCATTGTTGTCAATGATAGCAGCAGTGTTATTTGTCTCATCACAAATAACAACATAATCGAAGATTCCACGCTTTGCTTGAACATCGCGGAGGAATGGTTCAACAATGTTCACAAAGTTCGTTCTTGTAATTTCATCATTGAACTCAAAGAGTTGATCTTTCGCAGCAGCGGAGATTGCATCTTCGAGGTAGATGAACAGACGACGAACGTTGATTCTATCGAATGCAGAAGACTTGGCAAATCCAGTCTTGTCACCAAAGAGAATAATGCCAGAACCAGGAGAAAGAACTACTGGGTTGACTCTATTCGAATAAAGTCTGTCTCTTTGTGTCTTGCTAGGATTATAAGCAAGTTTTACAGCATTGAGAATTCCACCTCTCGATGTTCCCGCTGGGGAGAACCAAGGGAAGTTATTAATATCATTTCTGGCACAAAGTCCAGCAATGTCACCATTCAAAGGAACATATCTGAAGGTATTTGCAAACCTATCAAACATGTACTTATATCCAGTATCGAAGATACCGTAAGTGGATGATGTAACTGGAGCAAAGAAACTGATTACATTATCAGTAATGTCCGCATCAGAGTTGATGTTGACTGCTGCCTGATCCGATGTATCGGTGAGTGCAGCAGCTCTATATGGAGAGATGAAAGCAAGTGAATCCTGTCTCAGTTCGCAAACTGCAATCAGTTTGTTAGCAAGTGCTTGTGCATCTGACTTAGAGTGTTGTGCCGAACCCATCAGCAGGAAATCTACTTCAAAGTTTTCCTTGTTTGAGAACAAGTCATAACCAGAAACGAGTCCAGATAAACCAGCACTCAAAGCACCAGAGGCAGTAATATCAGTTGTTCCGTCGTAGTTTTCACCACTTGCAAGAGAAAGGTTTTGATTACCAGTAGCGGCAAAGGTAATTCCTTGTGCATCTTGATCCCAACCTACATCACTTTCATGTGTGAAACCTGAACTGAATCCAGTGGTAACAATACCTGCAGGAGCAGAACCACCGAAAACATATTCGGATGTATTAAAGAGGAACTTCCTCCAGTAAGATGGAGAACCTAATGAGAACTCAGCATCTTTTGCTTTTGAAAGTGCAAGATTCTTTTCAAGAATTGTTCCTTCATTTCCAGTGATTTTTCCATCACCATCAAGAACAACTACGTGCACTTCATCAAATCTTGAATCTCTTCCTGCAGCATAATCAGAAGTTCCAGGACGCTCTGCAAGAGTATTCCACTTAACAGTTTTTCCTGTTGAAAGTGTAATGTTTTGCTGATCGAACCAGTCCTTTTGAGCAGTTACTGATGTTGTTGCATATGCTACTGCTACTCCAGCAGTGTGAATAGCAACATTACCAGTTGTATTAAATGCATAAACACCAGATGGTTGATAGTCTACGTTTGTTTCGGTGCTAGCACCAGAAACGTGTGAGAGAACTTTTACATATGCATCAGTTCCGTCAACCTCTGTGACGATACCTTTTAAGTGTCCATCGAGAGTTTCAACAGTTCCGTCTGCTTTTGGTAAAGATGCAGAAATTGCTTGGGTAATGCCCATACCAACAGCGATGCTGTTTGCTGCAGTCAAAGTAATGATTTGATCTGCCTTTGAGTCAATAATTCCAACTCTTAATCCGTTACCCCAAGATCCTGGGTTTCTTGCAGCAACTGTTACTCCTGTGATTGTGTTCTCATCGTAACCAAGTTGTTCGTAATGCTCTTCACTCTTGATTCTTACCGATGATGCAGCACCAGAATAAGCGTTTGCTAAGTCTGAATCGTCAGCTCTGACAACTCTAAGTGAACCACCATATGCTAAGAAAGATGAAGCAGTGAGCCAATACTCATAATGCTTATCTGTGCTATATGGTTTTCCGAATTTATCAAGTAAGTCCTGTTCACTCTCAACAATGGTAGGAACTTCTACTGGACCTTGGGCAAAGGGCGCCACAATTGCTCCAATACTAGCAGAGGTTGGATCTACTCTTCCTACTGTAAGGTCTACTTCCCTTACTACAATACCAGGAGATGCTAGGTTTAATGGCATCTTGTTTTTCCTCGCAGTCCAAATTTATCTAAAAATATTTATGGAAAGGGGTATTTTCAGTGGGGAAACTGTGCGTGAACCCTACCAATCAGGATATTCCCATGAAGGAATTATTTTCTTTTTTAACTTCACTCTTTTGACGGTGCATTCTTTGCACTCGTATGAATATGATGATGGCAGTGTTTTTCTATCTTTTCTTGTTAAGTAATAGTCTTCTACCAAATTTTTTACTTTTCCACAGGCACGACATCTTCGATCAAAAAACAATAAATGTTCTAATTCAATCTGATCATCAATGTCCATTATTTTTCTGCGGCGTATAATGCAAAGGTTGATGTTGTAATAACAGTCATCATATTAGCAATATGTTGTTTGGTATCAGAATCACATTTATTAACCATAGGTAGGAAGCATCCAACTATTGTTACTCCGACTATGGATAATTGAAAAAAGATAACAACTTTTATTAGGTTTATAACTTGATGTTTGGTATCCATTACATGTATTCCCACATATAAGACTTATCACCATATTCATCTGTGTGCCATCTATCACCATCAGAGTCTACAAAACTTCCTTCATCATTTATACCATCAAGAATAAATCCAAATGGTGCCATGTCTTGTTCAATTTGATTCTTCTGTTCCTCATAGATTCTTTTGCGAACATCATTGTCCGTCATTTCTTTAAAATAATCTTGAGCAACTAACCAAGAGAAAATAACTAAGCACATTGCCAAGTCATCGTTACAACCTTCTTCTGCCTCAAATGAATTATGTTTTTGTGCAAAAGTTGTTAGTTCTGAAATGATTTCATAATCCGCAGTGAGAAGTTTATATTCTTCTATAAGAGTTTTTAAATTTGAACATCCCAACTTTTTAACTGCTGCTGTCATTCTGACACCAAGTTGAGATTTTTTGCCACTAAATCCAGAACCAACTATTTGCCCTGCACGTCCTCTCATTGAACACATCAGAACATTATCATATTCCAAATCAAAGTGAATGATATTTGCAACCTGATCTCCAATATCATTAATTTCTATCAATAACCATGCTCCATTATATGATGTTGCAACCTGATGTATGATATTTGGAAACAACATTGGTTTAATCTCATTGTTTCGATATTTTGCAACAGCTTTATATGGGAACTCAGTTATGTCAAAAACAATAAATGCAGAATAATCATTACCAAGTCCTCTAGCAACATCAACTGTCATAAGATAATTTCTATCTTGTACAGGATTTTCATAAACATCTAAACCAGCATTTCTTTGTATCGGATCGTCATATACCAGAGTTTTAAGAATCGCTGGATTAATTAAAGTATTAACGGAACCTAAGAATTCACATTCAAACTCAACCTTGAACTGTTGTTCTGAGGTGTTTGCAATGGTTGTTTCTTTCCACTGCAAATCTCTCCCCGGCACTTCACTCCAATGAACTTCTGTTGGAATATATTCATTCTTCTTTGTTTCTGCATCATGCCACATACGGTAGAAGTGATTCATACCGTGTGGCGTTGAAACTATGATGACTTTTGTGTTTTTGCCAGAAGTAATAGTAGGATAAACAGATGCAAAGAAGGAATCAGCGACGTGATTAGGGACGAACGCGAATTCGTCGAGAAAGAGGATATTGAACGACATGCCTCGGACAGCACTTGCAGATGTAGAAGCTGCCAATATCTTACTGCCATTTTCCAACTCCATTGAACCTTTGTTCCATGACAGAATACCCTGTTGCATCCACTTAGGCAAGTTTTCATAGGCAGTTTGCAATCTTTGTAATAATTCTCTTGCAGTTGCTGCCTTATTTGCCAGGATGCCAATGTTTACACTGTCATTGAATACAGCATAATGCAAAAGGTAAGATACGACTGTAGTAGATTTACCAGTCTGTCTTGGCATCTTACAGATATTGAATCTATTATTATGAAAATTATTAATTAACTTCTCTTGAAAGTGATATGGATGAAACTGTGTTAAACCCTCATCAAGAGAAACAATCTTAATATAATTATTTGCAAAATATACAGGATCTTCTTTACACTTCAAGAATTCAAGGATTTGCTCCTCTGTAAATTCAATCTGTGTATTCGCTTTTTTTAGATTAGGATTACCAAGATAAACTTCACTCATAAAAATTAATTATCTACAATCAATAAATCAAACATTGATGAAACTGTTGCATTATTACCCGTATATGTCCTTACTTCAAGGTCTGTTTTTTCGGTGAAGTAAAGTGGAATACTAAAAGTAGTATGCATATTACTATTATATAGATTCAATTCGCTAGCAACTCTAAACACACCACCAAAAGGTTTTTGAAATAATCTAACAGTGTTTTCTTGGTTTTTATTCATCGTTGCAGCAAATGCTCTAAGATAACCACTCTTACCTGCGGGAACAGTATAGAAAGTAACTTGAGACTGTCCCATTCCTTCTGCAATTTGACAAGTAACTCCTACACTATGAGTAAAATTAATATCTCCAACATTAGTATTATCATTATTACCTGTTAAAACAAATGCTCTATGGGTTCTTAAAAATTCTACAGTTCCAGCAACACCAACAGTACCATTTAAAGTAAAATCTTCTTCCACTTCATTATAGTTTGCATCAAGACCTTGAAGTCTGACTGTAAGTGCTCCCGTTCCTCCACTATCATCTTGAGAAGAACTAGAAGTTACTGTAACAATTCCTGCCGTGGATGGGAATGTATATGCTCCTCCTTCAGTCCAAACAGTATCATAATCTGCTGATGTAGTTACCACTGCACCAAACTTATGGACATTTGCAATCTGAGTGGTAATACCTGCAGCGACATTCAAGTCAAACTGAGTATCACCACCACAAGCACCAATGTTGCCATACTTGTCGGCACACATATAAACTTCAAAGTTTGTCTTAGTTTGATCTAAGTAACTTTGAGTATTCTTATTCCACTGAGCCATTAGTCACTCCAACTCAATCTTTCTGGACGATATCTTTGAGTATTTTTAATATTTACTGCACTTTGAGGTGCTGGATAGATATTCTGGACAATAGCACCAGGATACTCACCTTGAAGATTTTCTGCCAACTCATTCTTCGAAGGCATAGAACCTTCAATCTCCATTCTATATATTTTCCCTTCCCAAACCACATCTGCGAAGTATGATTCGGTAGGTGTTTCCTGTGAAGAACCCCCTACATTGAGAGTTCCATTAAAATCACCATTAATAGTGATACTTTCTGATAAAAATTTCTTAAAACTTTTCATTAGCATTTCCAACGGCGACGGGCTTTACAAATTGCTTTATCTGGTGTTTTTGTACAATCAATATTATGCATTTTCTTCTGACCCTCAGAGCGAGAACAATAACTTGATCTTCTCTTAGCGTCCTTACTTCCTTTCTTTGGATTACCTGTTACGGCAGTCTTCAACTTAGAACCTGGATTCTCACGACGATAAGCATTTACTGCTTTCTGACTCATACCATCAGTTTTATCAGACTTGTTGACTTTCTGCCAGTCTTCACCAAACATCTTTGGTCCTTTTGACTTCTTCTCAGCAGCCGCCTTTTCTCCAGGATTAGAAGTATTTCTGGCTAAGTTACCAATCTTCGCATCCCTTTGGGCGGCTCTATGCTTTTTTGCGTCAATCTCATAAGATTCTTTCTTGACGCAGTTTGGATATCTCTTACCAAACATTGTCTTCATTCCTTTCTTCTCATAACCTTTCCAGCACTTCTCATCAAGTGATTGTCTCCAATCAGAGAAAGATTCTTTCTTGACTATAGGTTTAATTTTTTTCTTTCCATCAGCGGAAGGAACAAACTCACCCATTTCACTTGACTTAGGATCTTCAGTGTCTACATCACCATCAACATCGGCATCAATTCTTTTATTTGCCTTAGCAGCAAGTTTCTTTAAATTGCCACCACCTATCTTTGCTTCTTCTTTCTTTTCATCAATCTGAACACCTTTAATTGGTTCTGGTTTGATTAAATCAATAAATTCATATTCGGTTGCTTTAAAATCATCTCTCCAATTAGAAAATTCTACAGATTCTGATTTATTTCCCCAGTTGGCAGCACCAACCTTGCGGCACTTAACCAGAGCACCTGAGGCATATGCAGAAGGCCATACAGAATAACGAGACTTAACCTTATGGTAACAAGCATCTTTTGTTCCGCTACCTGAACCTTTTTTATCTTTTGTTGCCTCTGTAGTGTATTCCATAGATTCCTGTGTTTTAGTGTCTCCCGAAGGGTGCTTCTTATAATCTTTCTTGTCTTTAAAAGTTCTTACCATTGTGGGTTTTGAAGCACCACTCTTTTGTTGTTGTCCAGGATCTTGTCTACTCTTGCGAGCATCGGCACTTCTAATCTTTTTCTTACCCTCTTTGGTTTTTTTTAAACCAGCAAGTCTTCTAGAAGAATAGCACTTTGGAGTTTTGGTTTCTCCAGGCTCATTGGCACAAGGAGAACCATCTGATTGAACCCAACCAGGTTTTCCATCTTTTGATTTGGACTTACCAAACCATGCATGAAGTGAACCACCTTCATGAACTACTTGCTCTCCCATGCCGCCCCCATTGCCGCTGCCGTTTCCGCCATTACCATTACCACCGTTACCATTACCGTTACCATTGCCATTACCATTTCCGTTCTTCTTATTGTCAGTGTCTTCAGTATCTTTTTCAAGATAACCTCCTCTCCCTACATGATATCCTGTTGGAAGTTTTTTACACTTCTTTTCAGTAAAACAATAATAGTAACCTGGTTTACACTTGGACATCTTACTTAGTATCCGTATTATTATTTAGAAAACCTTGTTTCAAAAGTTTTTGCAGTTCTGAAGTGGAACCTACAAAAAGAGCATTATTGGTAACATTATTTGTTTTTGGAGCATCTTCATTTACATCTTTTAGTTTTTTCTGCAAGTCAATTAATTTATCGGTTGTATCAGCAACACTCTTAATTAATTGTCCTGCAACTTCATATGCTCTTGGACTATTACCTTCCTCAGCAACTTCCATAATACCGTTAATTGCTTCCTGTCCCTTTTCAATCAAAGAATACAAATTGGCACGAGTATATTCATAATCTTTTTCAACATCATCCTTTGTCTTCTCAGGAGGTTTTAGTTGAGATGGTTTATCCACCTTAACAATATCACTCTCAATATTAAGAGCTTCGTCTATGGAATCATAATTATCTGGCATGGTTAAATATCAGTCTGTTGTGTAGGACTATAGTTCTTAGAGTCTGAAAAATACTCCCATGACTCACTGAAACCAAAGTCATCCTCAGGTCCTGCAGTAATTGGATCTGGTTCGACAGTATATCTAACTTCACGTTTAGCAGTTTGTGTATCTATGTTAGAATACATATCAATTTGAACCTTCTTGATGAGTCCATCGGTGGATTCTGCAACAGGACCGAACAGATATGTTTTTGCCGTAAATCTTAATGTATAAATTAGTGCTCTTCTGGTAGAAAAATCTCCTTCATAATCATCTTGAAAATCTATATTATCTAATATAATGGGAATATCTCTCTTTTCACCAATAGATTCAACCAAATCAACAGTTAAGTTAAAAGATGGTTGGAAGAATGGCATAATTTGTTCAACAATTTGCAAAGCATCATCACTCAATTTTGCATAGATGCTTAATTCAAAACTAATGTTATATGGAACAGGCATGAATACTTTTTTTACCTTGTTCGCATCATTCTCATCAACAGCTCTGAATGTTTGAGTGACACTAGTTTTTCTAGTCGGATCGTATTGTATGCCAGTCATCTCAAATGACATTCTTGGCAGAGTAATGGCAATTGGTTTCTTTAAATCTGCCTGTTGTTGTATCTTTGCCAAAAACTTTTGAGTAGGACCGTATGACAATCCTACTTTAGTTTCATCGGCAACAGAACCATCTTTATTGAGGTGTCTAATATAGATGTTGTTAAATAACGTACCAAAACTAATAATAGTTTTGCGTATAATTTCGTGATAAAAATAAGTTCCTAACATTAATATTCTCCAAACGGATTAGACTCTGTGAAATCTAATAACGAGTCTGCTTCCGATTCAAACTCTTCATTTGTGTCATAAGATTCTTCATGACTATTTAAGTCATGCGATTTAAGTATATAGGAAGCGGAAGATGCTGAACCAACAATGGATTCTCCTGGAGTAAACGTTCCACTGTTGATTGCAACATAAAGTTCATATGGAGGATCTGAAACACTAATATCATCTCTAATCTTGAATCCTCTAACCTGTGCAGTGGTGCTACTGATAGAACCAGTGACAGTTTCATTGTATATAAAGGTTCCGATACCAGTCGTACCTGCTGTAGATATAGCAACTGTTGGCGCCTCTGTATAACCAAATCCAGCATTTGGCATTGCCAGTCTGGTTATAGTTCCATTTACTCTTTCAATGGTAGCAACTGCAGTTGCAGTACCCAAACCAGAAGGTCCAGTGATGGTAACCGTTGGAACTGTAAAGTAACCATTACCATCCTCAGTAATAGTAAGGAACTGAACGGCATCGTCTACAACAATTACTGTTGCAGCAGCTCCAACTCCATTACCACCGGTAAATGTAACAGTAGGTGGATTAGTCGCAGTATATCCAGAACCAGCATTTGTAATATGAACTGCCTCAATAGAACTAACTCCACCAATGGTGGTGGTAATAGCGACTGCGGTAGCAGTAGATCCTCCACCAATAGTTGGGGCAGAAATCGTTACTGTTGGAATACCTGTATATCCCTTTCCATCATCAGTTAGTACAATTTGTCCAACCATACCGTTAATGGATTGTCCATTTAGACTTGCAGTAGATGTGGCTTGCACCGCACTACTTTCTAACTGTAGTGTAGTGATATAACCCTCATCTTCTACAGTTCTATCAATATCATCTATTCCAGTATCAATGTCTTCATTTTCATATTCAAACAGTTCACAGAGAAGTTCATAAACATATGTTTTTTGTAATTGATAGAATGGTTTCTCTACTTCTACCCTTTTAATTTCAAATAATCTTTGTCCAAGAGGGAAATATATTAAATCTCCTTCTCTAGGACGAGTAATTAAATTAATATCATAGTCAGTAATATTACCGTCAGTAATTCCTGCCTGAATACCATCTAAAAATGGTGTTATAAAAGTTTCAAATCTTTCTTGAGAGATGATTAAATTAATTTCATTTTTTAGTCTAAGTCCAAACTTAGTCATCAAATCACTTCCAGGAGCATATCCTTCATAGTTGTCAAGATATGCTTCGATGATAAAATTATCATCAAATTTTGATGTTTCTACCTCTTTAAGAATATTGTCGGTGTTTACAAATTTTCTAGGAATATAATAAACGTCAATTCCATAAATCTTCAACTGCTCATTGATTAAATCTTGAATCAAATATTGCTCGTTGGAACTACCTTGTAAAAAGAAGGGATTTAACGCCATAATAATTAACCAATAAAGTCGAGAGGTGGTAATTCATACTCTTGAGTCATTCTTTGTTTAATATCTTCTAAGTCTCTTTCCGCATCATCATAAATTTGTCTTCCATTTAACTCAATTCCGCCAGGAAGTTTTACCCCTTGGAACTTGATTAAATTCTGTCCCCACTGTCTCTTAATCAATGCTGTCAGATATTTTTTGACAAAACTATCATTATATACTTTTGAGAAGTCTGCAGGATCTAAAGCTCTATAACAATCAATAACAATAAAAGTGTCTTTACTTTCAGCACCCCAGTCGATGTCGAGGTACATTCTATTTTGTCTCTTATTAAATCTTATCTGTTTATCAGTTGTGAGGAGAAAATCAATATCTTCAAGATAAGTTTTTGTCATAGAATATTGTAATAGTTCAACGGAGTTGAAATAATACAAATCATTTAAAAATAGTTGGTATTTGATACTAAACATTCCATTCGAAATGGAACTAGCATCAAATTTAAATACTTTTTCGATTCCTATTACAGAATCTGGGACTTGAATATAATTTGAGTTTTCATAGAAACTAAAAGTAGTCGCTGTCCCTACAATTGTGGATGTTCCGGTGGTAGTTGTTATACCAACACCAGTTTCGCCATCAGTAACATCGGAACCTGCAGTTTGAGCTCCTACACCCCTATCAATATCATCCTGAGTAATCTTATATTTTAAATACATTCTCTCAACGCCGTCAAAATGACGTTCGTTGAAATATTGAATCGCATCATCTACTAAATCATCAATCTGATCGTCATCGACGTTAATTTCAAGAACAGGCGCTCCTAATCTTCTCAGACAATAGTCTATTAATTCTTGCCTCGTTGTTGGCTTAGCCATTAGAATTCTCCTCCATCAATAGTGTCCGTCCATACCGGAGTCCCTATCCCTGATGATACTGCTGTTGTTAATATATATTCACTCGTGCTTATTGCAGCAGTGGTACTAGCAGAACTTACTAACTTACCAGAGGTATTGAAGTATGCTACACCACTTTCATCGGCATAATCATTATCATCATAAAATAATCCTTCAGTTACACTTACAAATCCAACAACACTTACGTTGCTGTTAACATTAACGGCGCTACTAAACGTGGCGACACCAGCAACAACTAAGTCATCTAAATCGGTTTGCCCATCAACGTCAAGAGTACTATTAGCATCAATAGCGCCACTAAATGTCGAAACACCCGCAACAACTAAGTCATCTAAATCGGTTTGCCCATCAACATCCAAAGTGCCATTAGCATCTATGGCGCCACTAAATGTTGCCACTCCCGATGCAACTTCAAGTCCCGATGCAAATGTTGCAAGACCAACAAAAGTTGATATCCCACTAACTTTTATATCAGTAAAAGTATTGGGTGCATTGGCAATTGCAGATTCAATGGTTGCCGTAGTGGTGGCATCCAAAGATGCAATGTTTTGAAGTTCTCTACCACTACTGATTACTTGTGTTGCACCTATATTGAGAGATGCTACACTGGTAACACCAGCAATATTAACGCCGTTAAGAATATCAACAGCAGCATTTATATCAAGATCTGATGCAAATGTTGCTATGCCAGTGACGTTAATCGAACCACCAACATTTAAGTTTTTACCAACACCAACACCACCAGTAACAATTAATGCGCCTGTTGCAGTGCCTGTTGACTCAGTGCTATTAGTAAAATATGCAATTCCTTCAATCGTGCTTGATGCGGAATCAATCACGCTTGTCATTATAAACGTGGATGTCCCCGTATCCCATACGATGATCATCCCATCTTGGGTTTTTAATGTAGTATTTAAATCACTGGAATCGATGAGACGCCCAGAAGCAGTTGCAGAACTTGATAGAACCTTAACTACATTTTGATTACCAACCCTAGCCTTTATGGTTGCCATTACCTAGTTACTCCCGCTCTTACCAACGCAGATCCTTCCACAGGTTTAGAAACGATACCTCCACTACTAGTTAATTTGACATCATAAACATATCTTCCAGATTTAATATCTTCGGTAATTGTGGAAGCTAAAGATATTTTAACCTTACCTTTAGTAGCATCAGTAATGGTTGAAGCAAAAGAAACTGCTGTAGAACTGGTATATGTTTTTCTGAGCTTTGATTCAACACTGTAACCGCTCAAATCAAGAAGAGTAGCTGTCGCAGTATCTTCTAACTGGAATGTAGTATCAAAATCAAATCCCTGCTCTATTACTATATTTGATACAAATATTGCCATTATTCAAGTGAGCACGTATTCCTTTAGATATTTATATTCGATTCACTCCCATCGAATTTCCTATTTAGTTAAAAACTCTTTCAATAGAGATTTAATCTCTTCAATATCACGCTTCATATTATCAAGTTCTTGTCTTTGAGCATCCTTCTTTTCAATTCTTTTGACATAACTGTTATAAGCAACTGTATCTTTATTCACAATTGCCCCCGTCTCCTCATCCCTATAGAGATGAGGATGATCTTTCACCTTAATATGTTTGCTCATCTTATTGCGATTGTTCTAAGATCTCTAATTCTTGGAGGTTCTGCCTGATTAGTTCCCGACAAACAAATCTTGATTCTATATCCACTGAATTCACCCAAATTATTAGCGGTGAACTCATATTCTAAGAACTGATTTTCTTCACTATCTGGAACTCTTACATCAGGTCTTCCATTGTTGTTCGCAGCGTTTACAACCTTCAATTCTCCATCGAGAGGAGAGGTAAGGTTATCATATCCTGGGAATAGTTCAAACTCTTGCTCAACAGCGGCAGAGTCATCTCTTACAAGACTGTAGAGAACTCTAATGTCCGCAGATTGGTGTCTATAAGCGGTTAGAAGGACTTTGAGGGAAGATGCTGGTTGTGCTAGAGATATAACCTTAGAAACGTATGCTGCTGTGTGAGGATCGTTTATGAACGATTTAACGTTTGCATCGGTTGAATAATCGCTTACAGGACTATTTAAGTTGTTATTGGAAAATACAACTGTAGAGTCATCTAGATAAATGATTGGGGAGAGATTTTCGTCTTCCGTATTCAGAGTCAATGCTGCAGTGAAAGATCTTCTTCCAGGAACAGTGCTGAATACACTTTGATTCAATTCATTTACTCTAGAGCAAACTATTCTTGTAGAGTCTACTAGATTAGGCTCATTTAATAATACATTATCTACAGTGTTCAGACGTTGGAAAGATGCCTCACTACCGTCAATACTAGTTCCTGAAGTGGTTCTAACTGTTGCACTTACTGAAGTGAGTTTTCCAGGTGCAGTGACATCGAATCTTGGTGTTAATTCATTAAACAGAATGTTTTCGGAACCAACAACATTATCACCACCACCAACTACATTAACAAAGGACAACTGAGGTCCTGTGGAAGTATCTGCACTTCTATCAAGTCCATTTGTGGAACCTCTATCAATCTCAATGAAGTAACGATTTGCCTCAATTCCAGTGTCCGAAATATCATGAGTTACACCATTAATTCTCCTCAGTGAAACTCCAGCAAACTCATACTTCATAACCTCAGAATTAACATCATGAGTTTGAGTTATCGTGTCACCAAATCCTCTAGCATTGATAGTTAGTTGATTGGAAGATGCTGCAGTATACTCAATAATTTCATCACCAATCTTAACGTATCCCTTGTTTGTAGCATTTACTGTAAGTCCTTCAAAAGTTGTGAAGTTTGTAGAATCATCTACTTCTATGGTAGTTGTCTCTGTTGAAAGAAGTTCACTACTCAATGTTGTTGGTGCAACATCAGATTCAATTCCACTAAGTTCTAATTGATTAGTATTACCATACATACCATGAGCAAAATGATTAACCTGTAAGAAGTTTCCAGAGTTACTACCAGTTCCTTCAGAGGTTCTATCAACGATTGTAGTTGATGCAGCGCTAACGATTGTAGAATCAGTACTGTAGTAGCTGAGTCCTGCTCCAACTTGGAATGCTTTAGATGAACCCTTCTCACCCTGAACGTTGGTAAGATACAATGTATCAATACCACCAATTGCCTCAACAGTAATTCTAGCGTCTCTTCCAGTAAAACTACCATCAGAGTTGTCTATCGTGACAACATCACCCACTGCATATCCATTTCCTCTAGAAGTAATCGTAGTATTGGTAACAGCACCATTAGTAGTTGTAATATCAAATTTTAATCCAGAACCACTTCCTACAAGAGTTGTAGTACCAACATCACTTTGATTCGTGTAATTTGTCCCTCCATCATTGATTCCCAATGTTGAAACTGAACTACCAATGGAAACAATATTTCCGTGTCCATCAATACTGTTGGTTCCAGCAATTCTTCTACCTTCAGTTAATATATCAATTAAAGGACTGTCAGAAACAACTGTTGTAATTCCGAGTGTAAGAGTCTTAGGTACTGCAACCAAAGGATTCTCATCTAATGGTTGTGAATATCCATTACTTTCATTGAGCGGTGGATTACCAAAGTGTGCAATACCCGAAGTAGATGTAAACTTCGCTTTGTACAGTTTAAACTTAAGATCCAATTCTTGTGCAGGAGTCCATGTTGAACCATTTTGGGACTTGAACAAACTTCCCATCGCAAACTGTTTTGAATAAACCACAGATTCTGCATTTGGAAGAGACTGAGTATTTGCAGTCTTTTCTCCCATCTTTGCAATCCAAACCTCATACTGATCTGTGGTTGGTGCAAGAAGAACTACAGCATATTCTCTTCCAGGTGCAAGGTATATTGGATAATCAAAAGTGGCAGTAGTAGCAACTTCACCAGTTTTTGATGTTGTGATATCATCTGGAAGAAGTGTCTTAGGTTCGCCAACAACCTTCAGTGTTGGAACACCAAGTTCAACAGTTCTTATCTGAACCATCACTGGTTCATTAGTGGATGGTTTATTAGCAAAGAAGATATCTACTGCTGTCAAGAAAGCACCGTTATCATCATCACTCTGTCCATTTAAATCTGGAGCATCAATATCTTTACCGACTACAAACGATTGTGCCAGAGGATCGAATCTAGCAGAAAGACGTTCTGTTACTGTCTGTCTAACCTGGAATATACCATTTGCAGTATAAGTACCAACTGCAGAAGAAGTGAGTTTGCTTCCAGGAAGTGGTTTCTCATTACTGATACTAGTGCTCAGTGTATAAGTCTTCTTACCTGTAAGAATTCTAACATCTGGTGCTGGATTGGTATGTGGGTTTCTAATGAAGAAGGAACCCAACACATCGCCATAATTGTCAGTGATAATTCTATTATCTTTTACATATGCAACAGCGCCACTAGTTTGTCCAACCAGTTTTGCACCCTTCAGAACATATCCAAAGAATGCTCCCTGTGCCTCTGCAGACAGAGCTGCTATGTCAATATTCAATACTTTGGAAGATTGACTATATGCAGATGAAATATTTTCACTCTTGGCATATGGATTAATGTTATATGTTACTGATGGAGAATTAAACGCTCCCTCTTTGTGATTTGAGTTAGCGAGTCTGAATCTAATGATTCTCTCTCCACCAAAATATCCAATTACAGTCTCTCCAACAGAGAAGACTCCACTAGAACCATAATTTTCTAAAGTGCTATCAGTTGCGATTTCAAGGAGTTTTGGTATGAAATCAACATTACTATGATTGTCTAAGAATTGATAATGAATTGAAAGTGGTTTTAGATTTCTTGCAAAGACAGAGACGTTCCTTGAACGAATATATCTTTCTACACCAGATGAAACGATAACATCTCTTGTTCTAGTACCAACAATTCCTCTAACAAAACCTCTACCACCAATATCAACAGTTACACTTCTACCAGGGATTCTAATAGTTCTAGTCCAAACATCAGATGCTGGTTCTAACTTAACAAATCCAATATATTCGACAACATGGAAAGGATTAACATTTTCAACTCTTGTTGCAAGTGGTTGCTCAATCCAACCAACTGAATCATATTTCAGAGTGATTGATTTTCCAGTCTTTTGAACATTAGAATCTAATAAAGCAAAATCAGTAGACAGATCTAACTCACTCTCAGCAATTTCAGTTGCTGGAAGAGGTCTCATCTGAATTGAGTTTCTAAAGACACGAGGTTTTAATTCTCCACCAGAAACTTCAGCAGTTGTCAAGTCGGAGTCTAAAAGAGTTGTATCATTGAAATCATCAACAAAGAATCCACTCTTAAATCTATTATTTCCATCAGCATCTTCAATACGAAGTGACTCTGTTTTAACTTCTAATAGACTTAAGGTGGTTGTTCTCTCAAGATTTTCTATTCTATCCTCAAGTTTTCCAATGTCACGCATCGTATATCTTCTATTATCGAATAGAGAAATAGAAGCATCATCAGTATCATACAAATAAGCAGGCAGATTAATAGTTGCCAACTCCATCAAATCTGTATCATTGACGATGGGTTCCTTTGGATCTTTAGAAGGAACACCTTTGCTAACAATAAAGTTTCCAAACTTATCAAGGAATAATTTATCAATTCTTGGTAAATAGAATTCAAATCCAACTAGAGAACTTTCTCCTGGTTTTAAGTTGAACTTTGGTTCAGTACCAAAACTTCTTGAGTCAAAATCAAATGGTGAACTGGTGGTTACCGTGAACTCCGATACTCTAGGTCTGAAGTCAAGTGTATCGGACGCTCTAACATTATCGCTTCCAATTACGGGAATATCATCTTTAAATCTATCAGCATCATAACTCAATACTGTGAATACATCACCGTCATCATTTGCAGGAACAGTATAATGATCGAATACAATCAACAACCTTCTGGAAGGTTCTACATCATTCTTCCTGACAATTCTTGAATAATCATAGTATTCATCTCTCTGCCCTTTATCGAGAGTATAATTATTGGTAATGTTCTTATACTTACCTATGGTTATGGACTGAACAGTTGATGTAATGTTCGACTCGCCGAAAGTGACTTCTTCACCAACAGCAAATTTTTCTTTGTTCAGATATACAATTCCTAAATTATTAGTTGGAACCGATGGTGTTGTTCCTGTGTTTAATACAACTCTAGCAATAGCACCACTGGTAGAACCAACAATTTCTTCTCCAACAATGGCATCCGAATCTACATTTGAGATTGATGAAAATTCAATTCTATCTAAAACAGGATCTGAAGTGTCTGTTGATTCATAAACTGCAAGAACTTTTGCTACATCAGGGAAATTGAGTGATATTTCACTATCCTGAACTCTCAATCCAAAGAAGTCATTAGAAGTTAATCCATCATCAACAGAAGTGCTCGTGGCAGAACCAGATTGTGCAAGTTTGGAAAGATTAACAACTTTAATTGCACTTCTTGTATATTCCTTTATCTTACTCTTGATTCCATTCTTCTTAAGAGTTGTATTAACAACAACACTAGACTCTGAAGCTTCTAAACCTCTGATGGTTACAGTATTTGTTGTGGTGTTTAAAGTGAATGCATCTGAAGTTACTGTTCCAATTCCACCACCAGTATAGTGAACTGAATATCTTTCTTGATCGAAAGCCTCAAAGAATGCACTGGTAATTCCAGTGACTGCTGTTAAATCAAATGCAAGAACTCCATCACCGTTCGTAGTCTCTCCAGTAATTTGCTGAGATAATGCTAATGTGGAGTCTGTAAAATTAATAGAAGAAATATTTGGTTCTGGAAGTTTTGCATAGAGATATCCTTGCCCATTATTTTTAAGTTCTGGAATTCCCAATTCTACTCTAAAAGTTCCAATACCAATACCACCATCAAAAACTCCAGCAACGGTGGAAAGTCCAGCAAGTGTTAATGAAGATAAATCTGATGAAACTGCTGATACTCTGTTAAAAGTTTCGTCTCCACTGCCTTGCTGATATCTAATAATATCTCCCGCTTTAATCCCAGAAAATTGCTTTCCAGGACTTGTCATTGTTGAACCACTGATATTAACCTCAGTGATGCCATTAGGAAGTTTTCTCTTGCTTAAAACTGAATCAGCAGAGAATGCAGGAAATCCTCCTCCAGAACCAGATGAAATAGACTTAATATCCTGTATTCCAAATACACTAGCAGCTGTTACAGTAAGGGGTGAATCAATGCCATTGATAACAAGTTGCTCATTAACGGCAAATGTTCCTGATGTTTGGCGTAGAATAATTGAAGTTCCAGATCCTGCATCTTGAGCAAAACCACTAGCACCACTACTCTTTCCTTTAACAAAAGAAGTTACTGGAACCTCTCCTGCAACAATTGTTCTATTAACAGTCAGTGTAGTTTGTGTTTGTATATCATACAAATATAAGTCCCATTGCGTCTCAGCGCTACTATATGCAGCGTCAGTTAAATTAAATGCATAGACACGAGCAGAACCAATTCCAGATGGAGTGCTTCCTTTAGGTCTATCGCTAAGAGTTACAACGACGTTTTCTGCAACTGCTCCAGAAACATTATTGACTCTCAACAAATGTCCCATCTCGAAAGGTATATTTGAGTTGGTAACTATTTCAGTGTCTCTTGGTTTATCAACGTCTATAACTTGTGCAGAAACAGTTTCAACATCATATCCAGCAACATATGCTTTTCCAGGTGAAACCTGGACACACATTAAATCGTCTGTTGGTTCGTTACCTTCCTCAGTAGTTTCTCCCTCCAAAAACAAACCATCATTTCCAAGTCTGTCATTTAAAGATTCTAAAATTTTAACATCAAATGAATCTACAGAATAATGTCCAGACTCGTCATAAGTTCTTTCTGCAATATAATCTCTGATTACATTATAAACTGTTTTATCTTCAATTTTTTTAATTTTTCCATCGTCTACTCTTAAAAGTTCAATGAAGTCTGTGTCATTAAAATCCGTAAGAGACTTTTTGGTTAATGTGAGTGATAACTTAAACCTATCAGCACCTGGTGCTGCATAGTTAGTGAATCCTTTTGCATTATCATACAAAGAGTCATCATCTTTTGCATTAATAATTTTCTCTTCAATTTTTAATCCAACTCTATATGATGGAGTATTTGTATAATAGTCTAAAATAAGTGTTTGCTTATTGACGTTGGCAAATATACCCCTAACAAAATATATACCGTTATCAATAGATGCAGATGAACCTGTGCTAGTTGCACCTTCTCCAATTAATGTTGCAAATGCAGTTCCTGCATTGATTGTAGTGTTTCCGTAAGTTACATTCTCACTAGCAAATAGAGACTCTCCATCCTGGAAAGTATCTGAAATATAATCATCCCCAGAATCAGAATATTTGACATATAGTGTCACATATTCTACAATGTCACTATCTGTAGTGAGAGCAACATCTTGAATTGATGCCGAAACACCCGAAAGTTGTCCTGTTACCTTTTTACCAATAAAGTTTTTGATATACAGTGATACATCAACACCCAAATTAGTGGCATCAATTTTTACTGCAGAAAACTGATTGTCAAAAGTAATGGCTCCTGGAAGAACCATGGAGCCTTCTTTAAAAATATTTTTTCCAAAATACTCTATCTGATTTTGAAGAATCGACTGAAGGGTTGTTAATTCTCTAGCCTGAACTGGAAATCCTGGTTTAAACAGAACTTTGTAAAAATCCTTACTGCGATCAAAATCGTCGTAATATGGGCTGATATTTAAATCTGTTTTTTGTGACATCTTTTTTTAGAATTCCAGAATGATTTTAACGTCTTCTTTTTGTCGAATGTTCCTTTCAATCAAAGGTCTATTGTTGATGTATATTACATCACCCGTCTTTTTATTTATCTCAGGATTTGAATATCCACCAGAGAAAGTAACGCCTAAATTAATTGATTTGTTATCAACAGTAACTGTGCTATCACTAAAACTTGTATTAACGGAAGCAGAACCACCAGCATCAAAACCGATGTTATTGCTACCAGAAAATGCTAGAACTTTTGATACAGTTGAGACATCATTTGCATCAGTCTGATTTTCATCATTGCTAAAATACAAAGATCTGTCTTGATAATATTTTAGTACTTTTGTATCCTTATCATATGATGCAACATATCCTTGAGCAGTTCCATCAGTTACGGTTTGTGTAATTCTATCTCCAATAGTTGGTGTTCCAGTAAATGAATCTGCTAATTTAATTCCAAATAGAGACGAGAAACTATTCTCAGTAAAAATGGATGTTGATGAATATTGTTCAGGATTCTTTATCAGTCCAATTTGAGAGAACTTTGTATCAACAGGGAAGTCCTTAGTGGAATCATCAAATCTAGCGTAGACAAGAATCTTATCTGTACCTAATTCGGTGTATATATCATATCCATGTCCCCTAGATGGAGGAATAATTGGAATCAACTTTGCTGGACTTGAGATAGTTCCTGTTCTCTTCAAATCTACGATTCCATATGTGTATCCTTTTCCACCAGATACTATTGATGTTCCCGTAATAGTTCCACTACTATCAACGGTAATTGAAACTTCACCACCAGTTCCATCACCTAGAATGTCATAAGTTCCTGCGCTATATCCAGCTCCACCATCTTCAATATAAACTTTTTTAATCTGGTTGTCATTTGTTTCAGAGTCTCCACCTTCACGAATAGTCTGAATACCAGTATCAGTTGATGTTGCCCAATCATTGGGAACAACAACATACTCTGTGGAATCAAATTTAATAATATCTGATGGAGCAACAGAGAAAAGATATTTCCATACATATCCATCTCCACTAGAACCAGCAGCTGATGGATCTATATCGGTAAATGTTGGTTCGTCTAGTGATCTTCCGCCAGTTCGATTAGTTCCAGAAGAACCATTATCGATACAGATATACACCCTAAAATCACTATTGATAACAAAATAATTGGCATCATATAATCTAGCAGTTTTAGAAATTGGTGTCTGATTTAGAATACTATAGTCATGTCTATACATGTCGTATGCAGTATTAGACACCCAATCAACTTTTCTGATGACTCTTCTAATATTTGCACTAGTAATCTTTTTACCAAACAGAGAAGCGTCTCTGTACTGAGAAATATACTGAAAATTATCAATAGGATTTGGTGTATTAGAATCCCAATCAGAAGTTCTGCCAAATCCAGGATTTGGTGTGGTTGGGTTCGAGAACCCTAGAAAAGCATAATATGAATTATTGGTATCTGATACGGAGTCTATAAAGTTCCCAGCATTCAGTATCCTGAATTTATCGGTTACGACAGCAGCCATCGTTTATACGTTTTTAGATATTTATAAGATAATTTTAGGAAGAGCACCCGTATCTCTAAGTCCAACACTTCTTCTTTGAATAGTTGGATATGTAGAAAGTCCAGAGACAATGTTACCTGTGACACCTAGAGAGACAGGATTAGAACTTCTTGTGAGTCCATCGGTAATGTTGGATAACCTACCCCAAGAGTATTTTCCAACAGGACTTGTCAAATTGCCAGTAGTTCCAAGTCCAACAACTGGTGAACCAGAATCCACATTACATGTAATAATTCCAATCGTTCCAGAACTACTCCAAGTGGAAACCTTGTATACACAATCCAAGAATGTTGTTCCAATTCCAACAACAGCAGCATTAGAATCATCAACGGATGTAACTCCAGTTCCAATTCTGGTATCAAAGATATAAATTGGATATCCTGTAGCAATTCCTGTAAAGGTGGAAGAGTGAATTTCAAACTCAAGTGCTAAAGGATGAGAACCTGTTCCTGTGGTGGTTGTAATTCCAGTGACGATTCCAGAGAAACCAGCCACGGCAACAAAGTTTTGAACAAGTTCTACCGATTCGTCTGCTACTGTTGTAACTCCACTGACAACTAATCCATTGAAACTTGATGGAGGTGCTGATGCTCCCTTATCATCTTCATAATCAAACATCTGAGCATCATCAACAAAGATTTCATCAGCAGTTGTTGAGAAGTCGCCAATAATTCTTGCTGTTGGGAATACTAAGGATTCTATAGAATCTCTAGTCTTATAGATGTTCTCACCGTTGATGACTTTATCAACTTTTTGCTTAATCCACTTCAGTGGTTTAACATTGGTTTCATCAATACCAACACCATTATATGAATCAGTTTCAAACTTATCAGAGAACGACAAATCGAAGATAGTTCTTTCATCTTGTGTTACTGTTCCTCGGATTGAATCATTTTTCAATACCTGAACAGTATCACCAACTTTCAGAGACTGATTGACATCGGTAACTAAGACGCTATCAGTTCCAGAAACTCCTCTGTAGAAGAAGATTGCAATATCATCAGTTTCTTTAGGTGCTGTAGTAAAGACGAAAGATGTTCCTCCAGTAAACTGATATGAAACTCCAGGTTCTTGCAGAATACCATTGACAAATATAAGTAGTAGGTTTTCAAGTGGTTGGTCTGGTGCAAGTGATGCTGCTGGTTCGAAACTGAGAAGTTCAGATTGATAGAACAGTGGGAATCTTACTCTAACCCCATCCTGATAATTTTTGACAGAATCAATGTAATCTAACTCTCCAAACTCCCATGAAGCAAAATTATCAGAATATGTGTCAAGAACAGTTAGTTCAAAATCTGCCAGTGGTGATGACAATGCTTTATCGGTGACAAGTCCAACTGGTTTAAGAACATCACCTCTTCTAAAGGCATAACCATTTCTTGCAATCTTAAATTCAGTAACTTCGAAGAGAGTAGATCCAACACCTGCAGTAGCAGGTCCAACTTTGACATCCAAGAGAAGTCCAGTACCAGTGTCAGTGGTTGAACCGATACTCAATCTAGAAACTCCAATGACTGGTAGATTCTCATAGGAAGGATCTGTGACAAATATTTCTGGACTTGTATATCCAGTTCCACCAGAACCAACATTAAATGTCAGAGTTCCACCAGCACCGACAGTAGCGGATATTGATGCTACACTGCCCGAGTGCCCACTTTCAAAAACGCTGATGCCAATGGATACCAAACCATTATATCCAGAACCGTTATTATCAGTCGCCCCAAGCCCAACAGATACAATTGAACCTCCAGCTCCGACTACAGCGGTTACAGATGCTCCAACCAGAGGTGCAAATCCAGCGCCTGGTGTAGAACCGAGAGATACAATTATACCTCCTCTTGGTGTTTCATTTGCATTTACATCAGAATCAGATACAACAAACTCTAATGGATCTATGTCAGGTTTCGTGAGTCCAGAGAACACGATAGTGGTAATACCAGATATACCATCATCAAGAATTGAATAATTATTATTTTTGTTGTTATCTGTTGTTGGAGTCTGGAAAACATTGTTAATGAATACGATTCCACTTCCACCCGTAGAACCAATACCAGTGGTATTTGCTCCACCAACTTTCATTGTAAATGTTCTACCAATTCCACTGAACTCATCAGAAAGATCATCATATATTTGGTTAGTAGAATAATCACTTCTCAAGAATGCTCTTCCACCAAAAGTTGAAGTTTGGAAATCTAAATTAGAATCAGTTTTATCGATTTGTGGATTTCCTTTTGGAGCATCAGTAAAGTGAATTTTATTGTCATCTGTAATATTATATGCACCTTTATGAACTCTAACGCTGGTAGTATCGTTATGTGCAGAAGCTGCAGTTCCAACAAATCCTCTCTTAACAAGAACTAAATTCTCAGTTCCAGAATTAGTGATTGGACCTACATTGGTTGTTCCAAGTCCAACGTTGGTAACTTCCATAAACTCATCATTAATCTTCAAGATGTCTTTTGGACTTATTGTTGAAATTCCACTCAATGTGAATGTTGTAGAAGCAGTTCCAATTTGTCCACCATTTCCAGACAACGTATGAACTATTTTGGTAGCTTTAATTGGATACTGAACTAAGTTATCAATAGAAATGATTGTCTTAGAATTTCTCTCTGCCATAGAGAATCTATGAGCATTTCCTTCACCAAGAGATGGGAATGTTACGCCTGTGCCTGCATTAGCATCAGCTTCAGTAAGGGCAACCTTAAATGTATCATTTGTTAGTTTGATTGCAAATACAGTTGTAGGAAGCACCGCACTACCACTAGTCATCATTGCACTCGTGCCAACTCCAACAAAAGTTGAATTTGGAGTGTAAACCAATTCTTCACCAGTTCTGAAGAAGTGATTATCAATTGAGAAGATACCAGTAGTTGCTGCCAAAGCAACAGAATTCGGATCGAATACTTTAGCAAAGACTGGTACTGTATTTGAAGTTAATTCAAAATCAAACTTGTTAATTCTATCGCCATTAATTGAGTTATAGAATACTTCATCCATACTCTCACTTGTTTTTCCATAATCCAATGATGGTGGATTATTAACAATATCAAGCGCAGTATAAAGTGATTTACTGAATACTGAAATACTAGTAATTCCTGTTTGATCGCTATCAGGATAGAATTTAACTTCTAGGTTATCGCCATTGAAATCTCCCCCAAATGTTCCAACGCCAGATGAGGTATCAAACTCTTCTGTATTTGCCAAAGAAAGGAATGGCATTTGGTGTGTATAAACATTGCTATTATCATGAATAGCTAAGACTTGATGCAATGCCTTTGTGGCACCAATGCTCACTTCAATGAAAGACTTAGATGCGTTAAACAGATTCTTATCAAGTGTCAGAACAGTTGTGATTCCTGCTGAAACTGTATCATAGAATTTAGATTCATAAACAGCACTTCTCTCATTAGTATCTGTTTGAGCACCAGTAAGATATCTGAAAGTTCCAACACCAACAGATGTGGTTCCAAATCCTACAATGTTAGTTTTAATTTGAACTTCATGTGCTGAATCATTAGTATGAGTGATAGACAACATGCCACTAGACAAATCAGCACCAAATGTTCCGATAGAGTTTCCTACCAGACTTGTACCATCTTCACTATCTGCATAATACTCAGAAACAAAACTATCAGTTCCATTATGAGAAACAAGCATTTTGACAAAGTTCATGTCATTGGTTGTATTGTCAATGACTTGTGCTGTTAAGAACAGAGATTCAAATTCTCCAGAGTTAAGACTGACAATCGTGGAGATACCAGTTCCTGTGGATTCAACATTGATGCTGGAAAGTAAATCTACAAATCCGATTGCAGTGGATCCAACACCAGCGGTGATACTGTTAAATGTTTGCTTGATGAGTTTGATGTCATAATCAATATTATTTGGATCGTCAGGACTGAATCTTAAGAAAGTGTCATTAAATCTATCAGTGTGTAATTCAAACGTTCCGTACTCTGCCCCACCATTTTCATCAGTTCCATCATTTGATAAAAATTCATTATCAAAAATGAAAGATGATGTTCCATCATTAAAGATTGTCAAATCATTAAACTGAATTTGGGTATTGTTAGTATTTGTTACTCTTAAAATATAATTTTCAAACTTAGATGGATCTGTGCCTTCGCCCAACTTAAAGATGTTAACAAATTCAGTTATATCAGCCTCACTGTTTGAGAACTGAGAGCTAACATCGTCAATCTTAAGAACATCATTACTTCTTAAATCAATAAAGTCAGTAAGTTTTTTATTTTCCAGTTTTATGAACTTAGACTTACCATCTACAACATCAATATCAAGAACATTATCAAAGTTATAGACTGCATCTACTCTGTGCTCATCAATAAAGATATCATAGAAATTAGTATCACTAATTACTGTCGATACTCCAGCATCGTTGATAACAGAAGTAATGCCAACATCAGCGAAGTTCTTCAGTCCACTGACATGAACCAGATTATTAACTACCGATTCTTGCTCTTCCCAAGTTTTAGAACTTTGAATTGTATAAGAGAGATTTTGGAAATAATCATTGTTTGGTGTAACCTGGAAATCTTCATTAAGTTTTCCAATTTCATCTTCCCATCCTAAATCCTTATTATTTGCATAATCAACTTCAAATTCACCTTCATTGTTTTCAATCGTAGTGATAGTTGCGACATTGCCAGAGTCAGTTCCTGTTATTATTTCATTAAGTGAGAGTTTATAGGAACCATTGACTTTTAGGAGGTTTTGATTGCTCTCAACAACCACCAAATCTCTTTCAATATCGTTGCTAATTAGTTTTTCACCAACTAAGAATTCTCTAATCGATTGTGTTACCGAAAACTCTGGATATGATCTCTTATTGATAACTGTACCTGAAGAGTCTTGTGCTGTCTTAGCAATACCAGTGATTGTTCCGAGTCCAGAAATGCTCAGCGTAACCTGATCGTTAACAGTAAGTCCTTTGACATAGTTGGTTACTTCCAGGAATTTATATCCAAAGTCCTCAGAGTTGAATCCTTCACCATCAGTACCATATTTTTGAATTCCTTCAACAAAAACTTTATCTCCAACGTTGAAAGGTTGTGAACTAAATCCAGTTACACCGTTTCTGGTTGGTGTGGTAATTTTACATGTAAATATTCCACTATTTGCCTCAGACAGAACTTCCTGGACACTAATACCATTAGTATTATCAACTGAGAATAACTCAACACCACTATCAGGTAATCCAACTGGTTGTGAATCAACCTCAATACTTTGAATAGAAGTTCCTGATATCTTAATATCAAAAGAACCAGTATCTAAAACATTTCTAGTTTCAGTATCAATAATTTTTATTGCTGGTGGTTTAGTATATCCCTCACCAAAACTGACAATATCAATGTCGGAAATAGTATTAGAATCACTGACAGTAATTAGTGGCGATATGTCTGCCTCAGGTCTTAAAGTTAAGTCTGGTGAATAGATGAAGTTGTCAGTAATACTTCTGGTTTGATTTAGATTTCCAATAGTGTCTGACTCGACAGATACAATTAGGTTCTTACCATTAGTTGAATTTGTAGACTCAAGAGTTGGTAATTTCTTATATCCAGAACCAGAGGAGAGAATGTGCAGATTTTTGACAGCTCCCGTAGCAGTTTCTGATGTGGTGCTATATTCTAACGTGTCACATTCAGACTGAACATAAGAAAGTTTCTCTGGTTTTTGTGCCAGATTAAGCGTAAAGGTAGTTGTTCCAGTTCCACTTATCTTATATGAGTTCTCATAAGAACTATTGATAAACTTAATCTTAGAATAGTTTGTGACAGAAGTATCCGAAGTGGTTACGATACCAGCGTTTTGTATTGTGTAATATAACACTTCTGGGAAGGAAGTGTTATATTTCAATGTCAGAGAAGCATTAGTTGATACACCTACCGTTCCTACACCAGTTACTGCAAAACTTGTAGTATCTCCGATAGAAACGAATTCATTATGGAAATCTATATCATAGAAAAGTTTTAATTCATATCCTTCCAGTGAAGAATCAGTTAAGTCAAATACTAAATCATTGTTTTTAACAACATCAATTTGTGGATTGATTAGAGATATTAATTGACTTGAACCACCGGTGCTAGCAATACTTACAACGGTTGGTGGAGAAACTAAGGTATCACTCTTGGTATTGCACAAACTAATCTTGTTTGAATTAATTCTATAAACATAGAAATAATTTTTGTCTAATGCTGCATGAGTGGAATCTTCAAAATAAATCTTATCACCAGTCTCTAATCCATGATCTGTCAGAGTCAGAACATTAGTTGTCGTATTAATTCCTGTAGAGTTGAATCCGATTGGATTGATAACAACACTGTTAATGTCTGGTTTGTAAAGGACACGAACTCCTGTTGAAGTGCCAACTCCAACGGAGAGACTTGGATTGACATCTAGTTTTACAATGTCTCCATTGCTAAGTCCATGAGACGTTGATACAGAGACAGTTGCTTTCGATTGCTCAATATCACCTAAAACCTGAACAAAGGTAGATTCAAATAGATACTTATCATTATCAGCACCATTAGTGTGGAAGAATACTTCTGATGTATCGATAGATGTCTTAATTCCAATCAGATTCTTATTCTTCTTGACAACAAATACTGTGGATGGCATTGCAAATGTTGTCGAACCATCTGATGAAATATTAAAATTGGTTCCGCCACTCGTATATGAGATTTGTTGATTAGTTGAGAATGGATGTTCCTCTAAGAAGATACTCTTAGATGGGATATCTCTAGTTGTGAGAACATCACCAAAAGCAAATGTAACAGATGTAGAGACGCCAGTTACTGTTCCAACACCAAGTGATTCTCTTGGATTAAAATATACTTTATCGTTAACTTTAGATTCAAAATAATCGGAAGATTGTTCGAAAGTGAACGAATCTGGGAAGAATGTTACAGCAACACCAACGGTGTGTGACACTCCAGATAGTCCTCTTTCAACTCTAAGAATATCTTGATTTCTACTGATTCCCAGAATCGACATGGTTTCCGTGCCAATTCCAATACTGCTTCCAATTGAAATGCCATTAGGAACTGGAGAGACATAGATTTCAGTAGTAAAACCTATCGATGCCGCTGCCGTTATTGTGGATAAAGTTGCACCATTACTATATGATGGAACTGTTATTTGATAGTCTTTATTGAATTTGGATAACGTAGTTGTGAATCCAGAGAGAGCAACAAAGTCTAAACTGGTAAAATCATGTTTTGGTAAAATGGTTGCCTTAATTCTATTGTCTTTTTGCCATGTAAAGATGGCATCAGTATGATTAGTAAATGTTGTTTGTAGTTCTACAATCTCCTTTCCTTTAATTGAAGAAATATCTACGTCTAGTCCAGAACCATCCGTTCCATCTTCATTGAAGGATAACTTATCACCAACCTTAAATCCATCACCAGCACTTTCAATATTAATTGATTTGACAAATCCACCAGTTACTGACTCAATTACAAACTGCTGCTTAGTTACATCATCAATTTCGTTAATGAAATCATAATCAGCATCTCCCATAGCAACATTATATGGGAAAGTATTTCTATGTAATATTGATGAATTAAAATCAAATCCTTGATTTAAATTAACATCTTTAACTGTTTTGGAATAATACTCATTTCCTATAAAGTATGGGAATGTTGGTGTGGTATTATCTGCATCATCCAATGTTGCGTGATATGCATAGACACCGTTTGGAAACTCTACAGTCTTTTCAAATCTTCCATTATATTCATCTAAGTCACCACTGTCATTAAATGTATAGTCTTCTATAAAATATCCAGCAGTAAATCCAGAAGGTCTATCTACAACATTTGCAGTGAGGAGTTCATATCCAGATTGTAAAGTTTTGGTAGTAGATGTAGTGTCCTCAGCATCGCTATGTCCGAAAGGTCCATAGATTGGATTTCCATCATATGCCCATCCAATAATTCCTGATACGTTTCCAACCGCTTCTTTGAATGATGTTTTAAGGGTATCAAAATATTGTGATACAGAATATCTTAAGTTGTCATTAGAGTTTAGATAAACTTCACCATCACTAAATCTATCTGCATTATCATTTACTGTCAGATCTCTTACATTTAATTCTAAGACTGAATTTTTACCTGCAGAGATAATCTTAACCTTCGTAGAAGTTGCAGAATAACCAATACCTGCATTAATAACTTTGACTGAAGATATTTTTCCACCACTGATTATTGCTCTAAGTTCAGCACCTCCTCCAGAACCACTGGAGTCTTCAACCACTAAATCTGGTACAGAGTTATACTCTAATCCACCATATGTGACGTTTACAGAATTAATACTGCCATTAAGAACTACTGGTGTTACTTCTGCCTGTTTTCCATTCTTTATAGTAAATGTAGGTTTCTTCTCAAAGTTTATAACTGTTGAACCATATCCTGTTCCAGCTTCATAAAGATATGCATCAATTAAACTTCCTCTGACTACAGGTGTCGTAACAAGATTTTGACGCTCCTGAGTTGTAGAACCAATTCCTGTACTGACATAAGTAATCGATACAGAAATATCTGGATAAGCGAAGAACTGATTTCCTACACCGGTATCTGTAAACTTCAGATAGTTTTGTCTATCAAAGTTTGTGGTAGTTGTTCCACCTACACCAGCATCACATATTCTGAAAGAATTATCGTCTACTTTTAAAACATAATACTGGTTTGATGTGGATACACCTGTTATCGCTGTTGTTTCAAAATTATATGTTATAAGTTCTCCACTATTAAATCCATGATTATCAAAATTAATTGTATCTCTAGCAGAAGAAATGCCTGTTGGTTTTACAATTAATTTTCTATTAGTATATCCAGAACCTCCCTCTATAACTCTTACATAAGAAACTACATTCTTTGATTTTGCTGTAGAAAACTTGTGTGTTCCTTGAGAACCAGTAAACAGTCCTACAACATTTGTCTTTGCAATCTGGTCTGAAAGAGTGTTATACAGTGTGACTGTTGTATTGTTGTCAACCTGTACAAAATATGTTGCGTTATTAACTAACTGAGTAGTTGTGGCAACACCCACTACATTGTTTCCTAAAGAGTTATATACAATCTCTTCTCCATTCACAAAATTGTGATTTGTCAGGAAAGTAATCTGATTTGTGGCAATACTAACACCACCACCATCTGTTAAAGATCTTGAATCGAACTGAACGTCTCTCACTCTCTTAGCAAGAACTGGCTCAATTACAGCACCACTTCCATTTCCACCAGTTATATTTGTAGATACAACTCTATCAATATCGTAATCTTGAGAATCTACGTATACGTTGGTTAATTCACCACTTACAACTGGTTGTATCTTTGCCGAACCACTATCAACACTTATAACGGGTGGATTTATTACATCAAATCCTACTCCACCATTAAGAACATTTACCGCAGATAATGGACCGTAATAAATTTTATCTGTTGACTTGTAATTATTAATTTCAACACCATTGATTAACATTCCTGTAGAACCAGGAATTGTCTTTTCACCAGTTCCTCTTTCAATATTTTTCTGAAGAGGGAATTTTCTTAAAAGTTTTTGTGCACCAACTTCCTCATCTTGTTGAGAAGCAAGTATAAAATTATGTGTTCCTACACCGGTAGGAGTATCAAATGATAAGTAGTTGGCACCACCAACAAATGCAGGAGATGCATAAAGTTTAAATTTCTGTATATTAGTCTGAATTCCAACAAAGTAATATCCAGTGTCGATACCTACCAGATTTTCTCCAGTTGGTTTATAATATACCTTGTCTCCATTAATAAATGGTGCTGCCTCTGATAGTGCAATAGTCGAATATTCACCTTGAAATAAATCTTCAAAGTTGTCTGCAGATGATACAGATACGGACTTAAGTGAAGAACCTGTACTGTATCTGTATTCCGTAGTATTGATTCCTGTCTTAGATTCTGCCGGTAATGAGTTTGAAGCAACATATGCATACTCATCATTCTCAGTATAGAGATTTAATACATCAGATAAAATTTCACCATTACCATATTCAAAGGTTACTGAAGATGATGATGCTTTACTTGACTTTCTTCTTAAATCATAATTTGTACTAGCATCTAACGTTGGTAAGTTAGCAACTACTACACTATTTTGTGCAGCATCAATAGATTCGATATAAGGAACACCACTAGCAGCAACTACAGTCTCGGTTCCTCTCTCTAATATCTCTACTTCGTCTCCTACTTTTAAACTTGATCTGTCAATAGGAGATGCAAGTTCTAATGATGAATTATCTGAGATTTGATTTCTAGAACTTGTATTGTATATCCAAGAGTTTGCAAAAATTTCTTTATATGTTGCATTGTTATTTTCAATTTTATCGCCAACGCTTTTGATTCTGACAATATCACCCTCATCTACCTTAAAAGAGGAACTAGTTTGTTTTAAATTTCTAGCAACACCAAAGAATATTAACTCTACCTTCTTAGACGTATCACCATTTTCATAAGAAAAATAAGTATCTTCAGATCTAACATTATCAGTTGGCGATATTGCAGTATCAATTCCAGTGCAACCTAAAAATTGGTTAACCGTTTTTCCAGTGTAAGAAATGGTATTGTCGCCTGAAATGATGGTTCCAGAGTCTGCGAATGAAATCGTAGAGTCAACATCAATAACTGAAGCACCAGCATTAACTGTTTCTAATGCTTTTGTATTTGGAGTAATCTTGAAAGTTCCTTGAACCGCAGATTCGGTGTCATATCCAACAAATAATTCAAGTTGATAATATGTTCTACCCTTTCTTGTAAATATTTCTACAGATGATATAGATGCATTTGTTGCCGTATCTGTGCTCTTCGTAATTGTTTGTCCAACTAATTTAAGAGGATCACCAGAAATTGCCTCTGCTACTACAATTTCCCTTCTAATATAATTTGAAGAGGAAGGTTTAATTAAGTACTCTTCTAGGTTAACAACTCTTGGTGTCTCACCAAACAGTACATTGAACAGGATTCTGATTGAATCATCAGTTCCTTTTGCTTCATAGAAGTTCTTTGCATACTTAATAAAGTTGCCTACATCAATCTCATCAACAAATGTGAGGTTTTCAAATCCAGGTACGAAAGTATATTTTAATTTCTTATAAAATTCTTTTAAGAATAGAGCACTAAGATTCTGTACTGACGCATCTGCACTATGCGAAGCAGCAGTAGACGTGGAGAATACAATATCTTCTTGATTCAGTTCTTGATGATAATCTGTGATTCCACTAAAACCACGAATACAACCAGTGAAACTATTGGTTGTTATTCCAGTATAGGTGATAATCTCATCACCAATTTTGAATAAACCGTATTCGTTTGGGAATCCTCTTGTGCTTGATACTTGAATAGTAGAAGAAGATGTCGTAATACCCGCAGATAAAGTTGTTGACTCAACAACCACCTCTGGGCTTAAATTATCTAACTTCAGATACTGATCTAGATTGTCAGTAATGTCAATTGGACCACCTTGATATTCTTGAGAAATATAATATTGCTTCAGAAAGTCTGCCGTTTTTGGACTCTCATCCAAGATAAAACTTGGAAGTTGACTTTCAACGAGCTGTTGTACTTTTACTCTAGACTCAAAACCAGTCTGTATCATATTACTTTCTTGCTAAATTCCCGTTAGAATAACTTGATGTGTAGTATTCGTTGACAAATTTTGTTCCAGATATCTCATCGCCAGAAGCAATCACATCCCTTACCATATTTATTGTGCTTTTAGAAATGTCTAAACTGAGATATAAGTCTTTGAGTCCAACAACGTCGTTTGATTCTGGGAATGCCTGAATCTCAACAATTCCATTTGGACGATCTGTGGATGTTATATTGATGGTTGTTAATATAACCTCACCCTTTAAGTAGTCTACAGTTCCTGATTCTTGTGCAACAACAACAATATTTCCATTCTCATCAAGTTTAACAATAGAAATAGTTCCAGTTGTAGTTCCACTAATCGGTGTGTCTGTAAGGAATACTGTAGAGTCTTCTCCAGTAATCTTAAATCCTGTAGACTTGATATTAAATCCTTCAGAATTAATGTGGAATCTATTGCCAAAACACAACTCATACTGTGCAAACTGATTCAATGCTGCCTTCAAGTCTCTTCTTATAATCACTTTAGTAATATTGGAAGTAATAGCAGTATCAGTACTATCAATTACCTTTTGAAGTTTACTGTATTTGAATCTTCCACCAAACGCATTCAAGTCAATAGAATTAGAATATGCGGTTAAAGAGTTTGTGACTCTTGTTTTCAAGTCATTTGCACTCGATACTTGGTTATAGTCATAGTAAACAGAACTATTCAATTCAACGTAAAGGACTTTGAGATCTACAATTTTCTGATTAATACCAGAAACAGAGTACTGTTTTAATTTGCTCAGGATGAGAGACTTGTTAAAATCAGATACAAATGTACCATTCTTTGGTTTGATGCTAATTTGAACATTTCCAAACTCTGGTGGATCTAACTCTTCACCACCAACAACGGATACAGATTCGGTATCTGGATATATTCTCTTGATAATTGCCTCATAATCACGCCCTGTAACCGCCCTGTACTGTGATGAATACAGTCGAGGGGCATAATACTTGATTGAGTTGACTGTCTCAATCTGAGCGCCATTCTGGGACGCCTGGTTAGTGGTGATGGATACGGTTCCAGGTTGAATTATCTGTCCCGCAGCAGACTCCAGAGTTCCCGAGAAAGAGAAACTAGAGGCACCATTACCTTCTTCACCATCAGTGACGATGTAATTGACTGTAACCGTGTCTCCATCAGAGTCGGTACCGGTTCCTAATTTCTTACCAATAATTCCATCACCAAAGATAATCTCATATTTCTCATCCTGAACCTCCTGGATGAGATAGATTCTAGAAGACGACTTTACTTCAAAGATATTCTCAGAGAGTACATACTCAATACCCAGTCCAGTGTCTCCTGCTTTTTTAATATAAACAGAAATCGTAGATGTATCAATGAAAGAGTTTTGTAAGATAAATCTCTGATCTAATGAGCCATCATAAGTAAATTGTTTTGTCAGGAACGTTCCCTGATAGACATCAATATTACTAAACGTCGCATCACCATCAACTACACTAGTGGTGATGTCTTCTGGTATCGCAAAGGTATATGTAGTGTCATTGGCACTACCTACGCACACTATGCCTGCCTTTAAGGTGACTGTGGGTGTTGATACACTTGGAGATACCGTGAATGATATCTGTGCCTTAGAGGCGTTTCTGGAACGAGGTACATACCCAATATTCCTTGCCAGAGAAACAACGTTTTCTCTCAGTGTCGCAGAATCCAAGAAGGATTCATTAACAATCATATTTGAGTTAAACGCGGTAATATAGGTGTTATATGCCAGCGTGTCAATTAATACCGAAAAGTTAGAACCTTCGAAATCAAAGTCCGTGAATGTAGAGTTAGCACGGAGATAATCTTTAATCGAAGTCTTTATCTGATCAAAGTCTAGGTTAGTATATTTTGTAAAAGGCATTTTATCTCGTTGCCTCTAGGAGGAAGTTAAATTCTTGGGTTGGAAACTCTTGTCCTACAATATCAAATATGACTGTCACATTAAATGTATTGTCATCAGGTATTGGTTGCACTTCAACCACTACATTTTCTACCCTTTTTTCAAAGTTATCAATTGCAATTTCAATTTGTCCCTGAATAATGGAAGCAGTACCAAAATCAACAAATTCAAAGAGACTTCTTCTTACATCAGAACCCAACAAAGAGTTAAAAAACCTCTCTGTTGGGATTGTTTCCACAATATTTCTGACAGATCTACGAATCGCGTTCTCATTCTTTAAAATTTGCAGATCTTTCGTGACGGGATGAGGCTCAAAAGACAAATTAATGTCTTTAAATGCTCTGGATATCCTCTGTATCGCCATTAGGTAAAGAGTTTTATTGGATTATTTATATCCTCACTCTGAAATCTTACCATAGTATGGTTCTGTGCCATAATCCCAGTCATCATAGTCTTCATCATTACGAATTTTCTCATGAATTTCGTTTTGTTTGATGAAATCGTGCTTTTTTGGTGTCAAATCATCATTCGCAATTTCACGAAGCATCTTCTGATGTTGATGATTTGCCAAATTATCTAAAAAATCGTGATTTGCCGTCATTTTTCCTCCGTTTCTTGGTTTTCTTTACGCTCTTTTGACGTTTTCCAGAAATATTCATCCTCTCTACCCATTCCAAGGCGTTCAAAACCACATTCAACGGAGTAATATTGGGTTGAAACCTTAAAATCAGGCATTTTTGGTTCTTCTGGAGTCAAACTATTGTCAAAAATACGCAATCTATTGTTTGGATAGAGTGCATATTGTCCATTTTCAAGTTCAATGAGGTTGTGTGATTTGTGTTCGGCGGGATTTTCACTCGTTGCCCAGTCCACGGCATCCGAATCTTGGTGATAGTTGTCAATCGTACAGACATAAGTGCCTTTTTGAATGCCAAAGTCCCGTGTATAACATTCAAAATCCATACTTCCGATGAATTTTTTATCAATACTGACTACACCATAGTCCATACAGTTCCAAAACTGTAGGTTTGGTAAGTCCATGTCTGGTGTCGGTAGTTCTGGTTCCGAAAGGAATGCGGATATTGGAAGTTTATCGTACATGGCAGCGTACTCTGGTAAGTACGTCTCAAAATAAAAAGCACGTCCAGGTATCGACTTAGCCGATATCCAGACGCCTTTTACAAATTCACCATGTCCGCTTTGATGATCCGTCAAATATTCCTTACGAACCCACACTTCCTGTGCTGGTAGGTTAGTGATTAAACAACTCATAATAATGACGTGACTGTTCTATTTAACCCTTACCCTGCCCACGGTATTTTTTTGGAGCCTTATTGCGAGAAGTCGCGGCGCACTTCGTGTGCTTTCCTGCACCCTGACGAGATTTTTTTGGAATACCTTCAATGTATCCACCACCTTTCTTGATCATAATTAAGTCCTAATAATACGTGTTTCTAATTCCTTGGGGTTTGGAGAACCCGTCTGATAGTATTCTATCGACAGGTCTTCCATTCTATTGAAGTACTCCTCCTTTGTCAAGTTAGAGTACAGTCTCTGATTCCTATACCAGATTGTATAAGAGTCAGCCATCTTAGATAACCCTTGTCTTCTCGTGTCCGACTCTGATACGAGGATCGCACCAGATTTCAAAGCCAGCTTCTTTTGCATCGAGACAGAAACTTACATCCTCTCCACACATATCCTGAACCTCACCAGATTCGAAGACTTGCATCTTTGGTGCAAACCATGGATACTTCATCTCGGAGTGTTCAAAGACACCGTGCTTGATGAGCAACCAACCGAATCCTGCATAGTCAACGGTGAATGGTTTACGACGCTTGGAGATGCTTTCAATCGTTTCGTGATTCATAACACCACCATTATTACGGAAGTCATCTTCTTCCATCCAGTGTGCAACACTCGTGGTTTTGCCATCTTCCGTACAATACCAACCACTTGCAATATCCTGATCCATCAAAACCAATTGCCAGAACTTTTCGGTATTGAATACGATATCACTATCAATCCACAACTGATAATCATAATTCAATTTGCCGTCCCAGGGAATCTGATCGGGACCTCGCAGTACATTCGCACCAAGACACTTACATCTTGCGAAGTTTACCATTGATGAATAATCTTGCGAGATTTGAATGCTTCCACCATTCTGCACAATATCAAAACACAATTGCACAAAACTTTTCAGATAGGTATATGAGACACCTCTACCAGGAAGACAGAATACGATGGTTTTTCCACGAATCATCTGCTTCGCTTTATCATAGTCCCACTCTGCGGTACTTTGTCGTGCTGTGGGCGCCTTTGCCTTTACAGTAAATCCTTTAGCCATAAGAAAGTAACGTTACTTCAATATCATAACACTGTATCTATATCCTGTCAATCACTCCGTTCTTGTGCATCAATCGCTGCGCTCAGTCTGCAACCTCCGTAATTATTATAGAGTCTCTGTCCAATACCATGTTCACGGTGGTTCCTTCGTACCATCCGTTCTCGTCACATATCCATTCTGGTATTATAAGATAATGTTCTCCAGTTACTGGATCAATCTCTACAGTCGTAAAATTTTCCTCCGGATTTTTTTGCATCAGTGTGTTTTCGTCGCTTGATTTTATATAGAAATATTATGTGTTTGGGTAACACTTTGTAGGTTAGGGTAGTTAGGCGTTTTTATATACGGGGGGCGACACGCGACGGTATAAAAAAGGGGGCACAAACGCCCCCACTGCTGTATCACGAACGAACGGGCACTAACTGTTACACAGTGGCAGGCAGTTTAGTGAACCCAACCCAGGTGCGGTTTGGTTTGATTTCCCCGTACACACAAGCATCCTCACAGACGGACACTTTGGAGACAGGGAATTTCAAACTGGTGCGGGAGTTGTTATCACTGTGAGCGCCAATCGACTCACCGACGACATCAGTGAAGACACAGACATTAAGCGCTTCAATGAAACATCCAGTTTCTAGGATTTCATCCAGAGACTTATCCTTAACTGGCGTCCACAGAACCTGCACCAAATTCAACGATTTCTTCTCTTTAGGAGAATGCGTTGCGCCTTGGATATGTGTACCCTGTCCCGTCTTAATTTCCCACGCTTGGATGTCATCACCGACGATTTCGATAAAGTCACCAGCGCTGGAAAACTTGGGAAGGACGGATGCACCGAGTTCCTGCAACTTGAAGGGCAGATACAGTTCGAACAGTTTGCCGAACGATACACCTAAGTCAACAAAGAACTCCGATTTGGATTCATTACTCCAGTACTGATTAACCAGTTGATTGAGAGTCAAATGAGAACCCAACTTTTTCCAGAAACGAATAATCCGATCCTGCAGCAGTTCTTCATTCATATCACTGATAATCTCAGAGATGTTATCAGCGATGAGAGTTTTGATTTGAGTCATTTTAGTGTGTCTTTGTTAGGGTAGACAAATGAGTGGGCGTCTTTAGGGCGCGTCCCGTTCCCTGTCCTATCCTATCACAGTTCCTCGAAAAGCGCACCCATCTCAGCGGCGTCGATGGCGGGGTCATCCCAACGGACGCCATCGCCTGTCTCACCGATGAACCGACCAACCACACCGTCCGTCATGCATCGCACGAACTTGACCCAGGGGTTCTCACCCTCAGCGAACTCCACACATGCCTTAGCAGTGTTGTAGAGGAATTCGTCGTTTCCGATCCAGAGGGCGGCGTTCCAGGTTTCGTAGTTTGCCCAACCGTTCATGGTCTGTCGTTTCGTTTGAACTGAAGTCAGTATAAGGGGCAGAGGGGGTGCTATTGGGGAATGAGTGGACAGCACGCTCATTGGCACACGGGCGGCCGAAAGTTAGTTATACAAACTCTCAAGGAGTTTGTATAAACTTTTGGTTGTTGAAGTTAGCATAACTGAAACGCTCACGATTCACCAGTTTCATTGTACCGAACTCATTGGAGTAAACATAACCCTCTCCGGAGATTTCATCCTGTCCGATGTATGCTTTAGGTCCGTTATTACGGCACATAAAGAGTGCATCATCCTTGATTGATTGCACCAGTTTCCAGAACGAAATTAGACTCCAATCACAGTCGAATGCAGTATCTGAGATGGGGGTATTTTCACGGATGCACTTATTCAATGCTTGCTTAATTTTCTGTGCTTTCTTCTCATCGACAAACTTAACAGTCTGTGCAATTATCTTTGCAAACTTAATCGGTTCGGATACATCAAACCCACCAGCACAAACATCATACGAACCACTGAAGATATATGCCTTCGGTTTCACAAACTTGACGTAGGGAGTGTCAGTAATGATGAACTTCATAGGGTGCGCTACAGCATCACGCAGGTCAGATTCTGCGGTGTAAACTGTATGCGGAGCGACAATGATTTCCTCTTGAATTACTTCATCAAAGCGGTACGTGATTGTGTTGGGAGAATATTCCTGAGATCCACCGAAACCGATAAAATCCCCCTGGAAAATGCTGTCTGTATGAGGCAACCAATCAAGACAAGCGTGCAGAATGTTTGCAACTTCGCCCACGTGGTTTTGATCGATTTC
>Ga0181576_10000208_pt1 | contig 40249 bp, 28 predicted proteins | sample 101ome_22_FD_132464 | JGI IMG/M metagenome (GOLD analysis project Ga0181576, IMG submission 132464) | Coastal salt marsh microbial communities from the Groves Creek Marsh, Skidaway Island, Georgia - 101412BT metaG (megahit assembly) | ecosystem: Environmental > Aquatic > Marine > Intertidal... | reverse complement strand
TGTGTGGGCGTTTTTTTGTATTTGCGTTCCCGAGGCGACGCGCCGTCGTCTCTTCGCCGTCGTTTTGTCTACTCGAACGCTTTGTCATCACAACCACATCTCGCGTTCGCCGCTACTCCGCGCACCGCTAAAACACTCGCGTCTATCCATCGCATCATCCCCGTCGTTTCCTCGTCGGTGAGATGGTGTCAAATCTCGTTATACCGCCGGTATGCTTCCCGAGCTTGACGGGTTTCGGCGCGTCTCGTCTCCGCAACGACCCGTGCGCGCCCAAAAACGCCATCGCCATCAGCATCGTCGTCGACAGCGCCGCCGACGCCTTGGTGTACATCATCACGAACCACGCCACGACGGTGCCGAACATCCTCAACGCCTGCATATCGCTCGTCGCCAAGATGTTTCGATCCATCCATCGATAGAGGTTGGCGCTCGCCACCGCGCCGACGAGCGCCGTCGGATTCTTATACAGGTTGACGCACCCGAAAATCACCCCCACGCGCACGTAATTCCCCACGTACTCGTACACGTTCCCATCCAATCGCGTTTTGCACTCCATCCAATCCTTCGGCACGGCGTACGAGCGTCGCACGTGGTCGGTGCACAAAAACTCGCGCCACGGTTTGGGCGCCTTTTTGAGATCATCCACCGTCATGTACGGCGTCTTGAACCTGTGACGCGCGTCGTCTCGAGAGGTCGCGCGAGACGATCCCGCGCGATCGTTCCCGCGTCCGTCGTCGCGCGCGCGCTCGGACGCCGCCGCATCGCGCGCGGTTTTCCCGAGCTTGACCCACCGATTGAAATCGGCGTTCCCCAACGAGAGCGAGAGCGGATTTCCGGCGAAGACGCCGGCGTCGGGACGACCGGACGACGATGCGTCCGTCATGCGACGCGCGCGCGGCGAGAGACGCGCGGGTGGGACTCGAGTGGCGCGCGAACGAGTGAAGATGTGCTCGCCGGCGAGTTTCTTCGTCTTCGTCTACGCGAGCTCGAGCTCGATACGGTGCGTTACAACGGTCGTTTCTTCGCCATTCCGGCGCGTCTGGGATACTTATCCGGCGTCGGTTTTAGTTTTTCATAAATCACCGCCGTTCGCGCGCTTCCGTCGGGCGCGAAGGCGTCGACGACGCGCACGAGAGGCGCGCCGCCGCCGAGCGTCTCCACCGCGCGCGTCGCGTCCTCCGCCTCCGCCTCCACGTCCGCGTTCTTCGCCGACACCCAGTGTCCACCGACGCGCACCAAAGGCACGCAAAATTCCGCCAAGACGCGAAGTTCGGCGACGGCGCGCGCGGTGACGACGTCGTAGGATTCTCGGCGCGCTTCGTCTCGCCCAAAGTCCTCGGCGCGCGCCCACACGACGTCCACGTTGGTCAACCCCAACTCTGCCACCGTGCGCTCTAAAAACGTCGTGCGCTTCTTTAACGAATCCAACAGCGTGAATCGCCACTCCGGTCGCGCGATGGCGAGCGGAACGCCCGGTAATCCCGCCCCCGACCCGACGTCGCACACGCGGCGCGCGGCATCCGACGCCTCCGCCCCCGTCCCCAATAACGCGTCAAACGTCGGTAACAGCGCCAACGCGTCCGAGACGTGATCCTCCAACGCCTCTCGCGCCGACGTCGCTCCCGTGAGCGTGCCGTACTCGCCCTTATTCGCCGCTATTAAAATGCGCGCAAACTTTTCCAAGAGCTCGCGACGATCCTCCCCCAGCGTCGTAGCGAGCGCATCGTACGACGACGACGACGACGCGCTCGACGATGAATTCACGCGCGTCGTCGTCGTCGTCGCCGCCGCCGCGCTCCGGCCTCCGCGCGTCCACACCGCCGGCGAGACGACGCGCCGCCGGTCGTCGAATTCGAGACGACTCGTCGACGTCGCGCGCGCCGACGCACGCGACGCACGCGACGCACGCGACGAACACGACGACGTCGCGACGCGCGCGCGTCGACCGCACGCCGCGAGCGCGCGCGCGGTGGCGACGCCGCGCGACATGTCGCGCGTCGCGAGATGACAGTCAGCCACATCATGACGCGCGTCTTCGTGCCCACGCGTCGTCCGCGCGCGCGCGAGGACGACGACGAGGACGACGACGGCGTATCGACGGTACCGCGCGACGCGTCGCATTCGTCGCCGCGCGCGCGGTCGACGCGCGAGGAGACGACGATGAAGATGAAGATGCGCTGGGCGTTGACTGAAAATCTTCGACTCGTCGACGCGTTCGACGACGAGGACGCGCGCGCGGTCGACGAATGCGACGAATGCGCCGCCGACGACCGCGTCGCCGACGACGACCGCGCGCGCGGGGGGGGCGTCTCGACCGTCGTCGCGTCGACGAGCGCGTATTTCAAACGTGGGAAGGAAAACGCGCCGACGCCGAGAAAATCGACGCCGACGCCGACGAAGACGAATTCCCCGATTCTCTCGCCGACGACGCGCGAACGAGGAGAAGAACGCAGAGAAGAAAGAGCGCGCGCGCGACGCGCGACGCGTTTGGCGCTCACGGTGATCGAACAGTGGCGATGGTTCGCGAAGAGCGCGCGAGCGACGTCTCGCGCGAGGACGAGCGCGACGACGCGCGCGTGGCGCGCGTGGCGACGAAACGCCGACGCGAGGCGACATCGAGCGCTCAGAGCGACGATTTACGCGAGATTGGGGCGACGACAGCGCGCGTTCACGGCGTGGCGCGAACGCGCGCGCGAGGCGCGACGAGAGGCGATGGAGGAGGCGAGACGCGAGAGCGAGCGCGCGGCGGAACGCGATGCGTGGTATCGCGAGTATTCGCGCGCGATGCGCGCGGCGTTCGCGACGTGGCGCGCGATGTGCGCGCCCGAGGTGCGGGCGGAGCGGGCGCGACTGGTGTTTTACGATAGGTACGCGAGGAAGACGATGATGAAGCGCGCGTTGGACGCGTGGCGCGAGGGGGCGCGCGCTCAAATGGCGGCGCGCGCCGACGCGCTCGTCGCGGAATCGTTTTACGAGGCGAAGACGTGCGGGCGCGCGTTTCGAGCGTGGCGGTCGGCGAGACGATGTCGTCGTCGTCGCGCGTGGGAGGCGGACGCCGACGTAGAGGATCGCGTCGAGCGGTTTCAATCCTATCGCGCGGTGTCGATAGTCTCTCGTGCGTTCGCGGCGTGGGCCGACGCCGCGCGGGCGTCGAGAACGCGCGCCGTCGAGCGCACGCCGGTCAAAGTGCGCGCCGGGCGCACGCAGCGCGCGCTCTACGCATGGCTCTTCGATCGGTCCAAGGCGAGCGAATACGAGGAGGAGGTGCTGGATTTCTTGGACGAACGCGAGGCGTTGCGAGACGACGACGACGACGACGACGAGCTCGACGAGCTCGAAGCCGCCGTGGACGAATACGAAGCCCTGCGCGAAGAAACCAAGGCGCTCGTGGAGGAAGTGACGCGCGCGAACACCATCGTCGACGCGCGTAAACGGTCGGCGAGACGACGCGTGCTTCGATCCACCGCCGAACACTTGAGACGCCGCCGAGACGAATTGCTCCCGCTCGTGCGCCGCGCCGCGGGCGAGGCGAATTGGCGCTCCCGATCGGCGGGCACGAGTTCGTTTGGATTTTCCGCGTTCGACCGCGAGGAGGAGGACAGCGACGAGGACGATCCGCTGTTGTATAGAAAATTTGTATAGAGACGCGCGCGCCGCTATAGAAACGTTGAAATGCTTTTACCCTTTTATTCAACAAGAGATTTCTGTTCTCTTTGAGAGTTACACGCTACAGAACATCCACCTATCGTCGTCGTCCCCCGGACGCGCCGCCGCGTCCACCGCCTCGACCTCCGGACGACGCGCCTCGCGCGCCCGCGGATGGCTTCTTCTTCGTCCTCGTCTTCTTCGTCGCCGTCCTCGGCGCGGCGCCGGCGCTTCGTCTGAGACTTCGCTTGAAGACGATGCTCGCACGCGGCGACGCGTTCTCGTCCCCCTCCGCCGCCATGACGCAGTGCTCGTAGTCGTCGTTGCAATTCGCAAACATGAAGATGCAATCTCCATCCGCGACGCGTATCCAGTGCGCCTCCTCATCCGTCGTCCCGAGCGGTCGAAAACTAAACCGTCGCGTTTCGCCGACGCTCACGATGATTGAATCCGTCGCGTAGTGCGTTCCCATGCCCGGATCCGTGTGGTACGCGCACGCCGCTTTTTCGTCGTAATAATTAATCAAACACGAATCGAATCGTTCGCCCGTCTTTTCAAACAACGCGTCGCGCAGACGCTCGACGCACGGCACCATCGGCGTCGGGAGCATCACCTTGCCGCTGTACGCGTACGAACCCACGTGCGGTTCGCCCATCCAACACGTCTTCCGTCGCTCGTCCACGCGTCGTCCGTCGCGCGTCGTCAATCGGTCGGTGCGAAACGGAACCTCTCGCGCGAGCGTCTCCACGTCGATCGCACCGCGTGCGAGCCCGGGCTCAAACCGAAACGGGACGCCTCGAAGCGCCTCCGTCACCGCCGCCGGCGGCGCGTCGCCCATCGCGCACCGCTCGTACGCCCACGCCGCGACGCTCGCGAGTCTCGGTGGTAACGGTATGCTCTCGCACGACGCGACGAAATCCCTCTTCGCCGACTCGGAGACGTCGAACGGCGCCAACGAGCCCATCGCGCGCGCCGTCTCGGCGAAACGCGCCGCGCGACGGGCATTCGTCTCGGCGTCGTTCCCTTCGTCCTCGTCGAGCGTCAGCGCGCCGGACACCAAGCGAGCGAACGCGGGCGAGGACGTCGCGTCGGATCGTCGCGCGTCCGACCGCACGCCGACGAGAAATTTCGCCAAACGGCGCAGCGCCATCGAACACGCCTTTTTGCGCTTCAAGCGATGGATGAGCTGCCCATCGTGTGGACGCGCGATCGCGTCGTCGTCGTCCGGTAAACGCGCGAGCGCGGCGGCGGCGAGAATGTCCTCGACCGTTTTGGCGTCGTTCACGGCGGCGCCGAGCGTCGGCGAGACGGTGGGGGCGTCCGAGGCGTCGCGGGACGCGGGCGGGACGAATGCGCGCGGTGGCGGCGGCGACGGCGTCGCGCGCGCGGCGCGCGCGGTGGAGACGCGCCGACGGTCGTCGAGGCCGACGCGGTGATAACCGCGCGACGACGTGGACGCGTCGCGCGTCGACGCGGCGCGCATGACGACGGTCGTCGCGGTGTGGAGACGTTTCGTTTCGTTGTTTTGTTGTACACTTTTTCGCTCTTCTTTCGTTACACCGCGCGAGCTCGTCGTCTCTTCGATGATGCGCGCGCGCGCTCAATGCGTTGAATCAAAGACGGACGTCGACGGTCACACGGCCCAGGTTTCGGTGCGACGAAACTGCGCGGCGAAGGCGTCGAGCCAACGCGCGGCGTCCGCCTCGTCGGCGACGCGTCTATCCGCGCTCACCGTCGCCGTCATCGTCTGCACCGTCGCCGGTCGTCCGTCCACGAGCACGACGCGATCTTTCCCCGCACCGACGGCTAATATAGCCCCTTGCGGTGGATTGAGAATGGCGGCGAACGAATCGACGCCGAACATGCCGAGATTGGACACGGAGAAGGAACCGCCCATAAACTCCTCGGGCCGCAACGTCCCTTCCCTCGCTTTTTTCGCCAACGCGCGCACGTCCGCCCCGATCTCCGTCAACGTCTTCTCGTCCGCGCGCGTGACGATGGGCGTGATCAATCCCCCATCCTCCGTCGCCACCGCCACGCTCACGTCCACGCGTTCGCTCGCGCTCGCCGTCCCGCGCGCCGCGTCCCACCCCGCGTTCAACGCCGGCACCTCACGCAACGTTCGCCCCACCGCGTACATGACGCAATCGTTCACGCTCACCTTGACCCCGGTCTCGTCTAATATCTTTTTACGCAGCGCCACGATCTCGCTCACGTCGATATCCGCGCTCGCGTACGCGTGCGGCGCCGTCGACTTGCTCTCCGCCAACCGACTCGCGATGACCCGTCGCATCTTCCCCACCGTCTCCTCCGTCGACGTCTGCGCCCGCGCGAGACCGAACGCGTAATCCTCCACCAGACTCGTCGGTTTCACGTCCGGAATCGCGATCGGGCGACGAACGCCGACGCGTTCGAGGTGCGCGCGGTCGACGAGCCCTAACTCAAACATGACGTCGGCGCGCGTGAGGTGTCCGTTCGGCCCGCTTCCCGGCATGAGCGCGCGGGCGTCGAGTCCGTGTTCGTCCAACAGCGCGCGCACGCTCGGCCAGAGCTTGGGCGCGCCGGCGTCCGCGGGCGCGGTGGCGAACGCGCGGGCGCGGTGTGATCGCGAGATGAGATCGCGGCCCAAAGCGCGCGTGCGCGTCACCGCGCGCGACATGACGCGTCCGAGAACGACCGATGGATATCTCTCGCGTCCAACTCGCGTCTCTCGCGTCCGACTCGCGTCACCGATCGACCGTCGCGGCGCGATGTGACGATTGTGGGCACCTCTGCGAATCCTCACAGATCGTCGCGCGGCGTCGACCATGACCCCCGATCGCGCGCGTCGACCTCGCGCCGACGCGCCGACGTCGTCATCACCACCGATCGCGGGCGTCGCACCGCCGCGCGCGCGCACGACGACGCGTCACGCGCCGCATCATCATCCCCACGCGTTGGGGTCGGATTCCGATTCCGAACCTTTTCTCGCGCGCGTCTTCACCGCGCCGTCCCCGCTCGCGCGCGGACGCGACGCCGATCGTTGGCGCACGCGTAACCCTTCCGAACGACGCGCGCTGCTCGCGCCGTCGGCGCTCGCCAGAGTCTTGGACGAGACGATGGATGGGTTTCTCAAGGATTCTTCGACGCGACGTCGACTCGTCGACGCGCGACGTCGATGTCGCCGTCTCGCGACGCGCGCGCGACCGGACGCGCGAGCGATGTGCGCGTTGCTGTCGAACGCGATCGAGACGTGCGATCGACGGCGACGAGGGGCGTTGGTGATCGTCGACGCGTTGACGAGACGCGCGCGGAGACGCGCGAGACGATTGCGAGATTTCGCCGAGACGAACGCGTGGACGGCGAGAGAGTTGACGCGCGCGGGTGAGGGCGCGGAGGCGTTGGGGGCGGTGAAGAGACGGCTGGCGACGCGTGAGCGCGCGTTGGCGCGGGCGTTGGTTCGCGCGGTGGGTGGGAAGAGCGAAGAGGAGGAGGAGGAGGAGGACGGGTCGGATTCGGAATCCGAGTCGGCGCCGCGTATGCGAATATTCGCGCCGTCGCCGACGTACGCGCCGCCGTCGGTGTCATCGGCGGAAGAAGACGATGAAGATGAGGAGGAGGAGGAGGAGTTGATGATGACGACGGACGCGCCGATGGTGGCGTCGCCGACGCCGACGATCGCCACGCAACCGTTATCCGACGAAGATTCGGATCGAGGCGGCGACGGCGGTCAGACGTTCACGTCGCCTCGAACGAAAAACGTCGTGGAGATTCTCATGGAGATGGATCATCGACACGCGTCGATAGGAACGACGACGCAGGAGGACGGCGACGGCGACGTCGAGGGCGTGGACTGAGGAGGAGACTTTTGAAATTACAATACGCTATCGTCGCGCGGCGTCCGCCCACGCCAACATGTACAAACCGGCAAACACGCGCACGCCCGACGCGTCGAACGCGTTCAACGTCTCCAACAACTCCCGTTTCGGACACCTAATCACGGTGATGAACTCGCTTCCCTCGAGCTGTTGCGTCGCGTCGCGATTCGCCTCGGCGTCCAAATCGACGTCGACGCTCACCATGACGACGCGTTCGTCGCTCAATCCCGGAGACAACACCACCGCCGGCGTCTTCCCCGTCACCTCCCCGACGTACCCACACTCCTCTCGCAATTCTCGCAGCGCGCTCGTCTCCGCCGTCTCGCCGGCGTCGATGAGTCCCGCGGGCAACTCGACGGTTTCGCCGCCGCACGCCGGTCGAAACTGCCTCACCAGCACCACGTCCCCGCCCTCCGACGTCGCGTCACCGCCTCGAAGCGTCGCGAACACGCACACCGCGTCAGCCTCGGCATCGGGCTTCGTCGTCGTGCGTCGCACGGCGTCCCACTGACGCCGCGCGCCCGTGGGATCGACGTAATCGACGCGCGTGAGTTTGAGCCAGCGCTCGGCGTGAATGGTTTCTTCGCCGACGACGCGACTCGCGGACGAGTCCGGTTTCGACGAGAGCGTCGCGAGAGGCATCGCGCGCGAACGTCGTCGCGCGACGCGTCGAGGGGCGACGACCGAGACGCGCGCGCGCGCGGTGCGCATGGGCGTGTGCGGGACGTCAGCTGTTGGATTTTTCACTTTTTCGGCCGGCGACGGGGACGGGGACGCGGTGGGTCGCGGACGCGCGCGCGCGCGCACGCTCTACTATCATACACCTCGTCTATTATAATTTCGATCGCGTCGTCGTCGTCGTCTCGGCGCTGAGCACGTCATCCAACGCGTCGGCCAACGCGTCGATGTCCCCGGGTCGATGCGCCGCGCTCAGCGTCACGCGAAGTCGACACGTTCCCTCGGGCACGGTCGGTGGACGAATCGCCGGGACGTGAAACCCGCGTCGAAGAAGTTCGGCGGACGCGCGGAGCGCGGCGTCGGGCGCGCCGACGATGAAGACGCCGATGGGACTCTCGAGCGGACGCGTCGTCGCCGCGAGTCGAGGTTTCGCTCGCACGGCGGCGTCGAAGCGCGCGACGTTTCTCCATAAATTTTCCCGAATGGACGGCGTCTCTTCGACGACGCGAAGACTCTCCAGCGCCGCGGCGACGACGGGCGCGGGTAAGGCGGTGCTGAAGATTTGTCCGCGAGCGCGAGAGACGAGGAAACGTTTCATCTCTCGCGAACACGCGACGAAACCGCCGTGCGCGCCGACGGCTTTGCTCAGCGTCCCGACGTGGACGTCCACGTCGGCGCACGCGCCGTGACGCTGCGCCACGCCGCCGCCTCGCGCACCGCACACCAACGTCGCGTGCGCTTCGTCGAGCACGAGTAAAAACCCGTGTTCGCGCTTCATGCGCGCTAAACGCTCGACGTCGGCGTAATCGCCGTCCATGCTGAATAAAGAATCGCTCACGACGACGCGTCTCGGCGCCTCGCACCGACGCAACGCTCGCTCCAACGCGTCGTAATCGCGATGTGGAAACACAAAAACACTCGCACCGGACGCTTTCGCCAATCGACACCCATCCACGATGGAGGCGTGATTCAACGCGTCGCTAAAAATCGCGCACTCGCTCGAACCGCACGTCGCCGCGAGCGTCGTCGCGTTCGCGCCGTACCCGCTCGGGAACAACACGCACTCCTCCGTCTCGCACAGCGCCGCCAACGATCGCTCGAGTGCGCGATGCGCGTCCGTGTATCCACTCACCAACGCGCTGCTTCGCGGACCGCACCCGTGCGCCGCCGCCGCGCGCGCCGCCGCCGCGCGACACCGCGCGTGCGCGCTCAAGCCGAGGTAATCGTTCCCACCGAACGCGCGCACGGCCTCGCGCGGTCCCGGCACGTCGCACGACTCCCCGAGATCGGGCGCGTTCGCGCGCCATCGCTCGTGGGTGTCTCGACGCGCGAGGTGACGCGCGGCGTCGTCGGTGGGCGTCACGGGACGAAGCGCGCGGTCGACGCCCGCGCGCGCGAGGGCGGCGTTCTGCGTCGAGAGCCACGCGTCCCAGGAGGCGGGGATGGTGGACGCCGACGCCGACGCGTTCGAGCGCGCGCGGGGGTCGAGCGGGCGCGCGGCGTCGCGAGGAGGTGATGTCCCCATGGGCGGCGGCGTGTGAGGCGAAGAGCGACGCGGCGAGCGAAAGACGGCGTTACAAGGCGTTCGCGGCGTCTCGGTCGAATCAATAGCGGACGTCACGCGGCACCCATGGCGTACCAGGCAATCTTGCGTCGAACGGGACCGGCGGCGTTGTCGGCGGCGAGACCGAAGGATCGCGCGAGGGCGACGGGCCGGACGTCGGCGGCGAAGAGTTTTTGTAAACCGTCGAGCGCCGCCATCATCGGTGCGTTGGCGGCGATGCTGTTGCGCGCGTAGACGGCGAGCGCGTTAGCGCTGCCGATATCTTGACCGAGCGCGCGCGCGTCGGCGATTGCGTCGGCGAGGAGTTCGGCGTCTCGTAATCCCAAATTTAAGCCTTGACCGCCGAGAGGATGGACGACGTGCGCGGCGTCGCCGATGAGCGCCAATCGAGGCTTCGTCAAGCGAAGGGCGTGGTGCGTGGAGAGCGGGAACGACCCACGCGTCGATCCACGCGCGCCCGCGGGAGAACACTCCGGAGGGTACTCGAATCTCGGCGCGAAATCGTACTCGGCGTCTCGCTCGGCGGCGTCCACCAGGGGCACGCCGACGAGCGCGCTCACCGCCGATCGCGCCGCGCGCGCCACCGGTTTAAACGCCTCCCCGGTCGCGTCCTCGATGAAACGCAACGCGGCGAATGAATTGAAATTCTCTTGGTGCGGAGAGACGTACTTGCCCAATCCCTGCAGCGCGTCGTTCACCTCGGACGCGAACTCCTCATCCGTCGTCTCCTCCGCCAAACGCTTCGCCTCGCTCGGCGTCGTCGTCCACACCACGTTCGAGAGCGTACCATCGCCTATGGGTAACAACGCGATCGGTCCGGTGGGTAAAAACCGCTGCCACGCCGTCGCGTTCGGTTTCTCCGTTCGCACCGTTCCCACGACGGCGCGTTGGCCGTACCCCCACCCTCCGATTTTTATCCCCGCCCTCTGTCTCATCGCGCTCTTCGGTCCATCCGCGGCGACGATGAGCTTGGTCTCGATCTCCATCGTCGTCGTCTCCCCACTAGTCTCCCCTCCGACCGCCGTCGTCGTCTCGATCGTCACCCGCGCGCTCGCGCCCGGCGCGTCCTCGTCCGGCGTCTCGTGCGCGCGCGCCGTCCCCCCCCGCACCCGTCGCACCCCCAACGCCTCCATCTTTGCCTCCAGCGCCTCCAACACCACCGAATTCTCCACCACGTGCCCTAAACTCGCGCTCCCGACCTCGTCCGCGTCGTACGTCACGTGTCCCCCGCCGACGCCGTCCCACACCTGCATGCGCGTAAACGCCCCCGCGCGTCCCGTCGCCTCCATCGCCGACCACGCCTTCGAACACCGGTGCTCTAAAAACGCGCGCGATCGCGGCGTCAACGCGACGCACCGCGCGTCCACGCCCTCGACCGGCGCGCGCGCGTCCGTCGTTTTCCCATCGATCACCGTCACCGAGAGATTTTCCGTCGTTGGATTCGCGCGAAGCGCGCACGCCAACGCGGCGCCCGCGACGCCTCCACCGACGACGACGACGTCCGCGCGAATGCGTTCCGTGACGACGTCCGCTTTGCGCGTCGCGTACGCGCGCACGGCGCGCGCGAGGGGCGTTCGCCACGATGACGCCATTGAATGACGACGACCGAGTGATGCGGACATCCGTCGTCGTCGCCTCGCGCGTCGTCGTCGCCTCGTCGTCGTCGACGACGACGGTGCGACGTCGACGGCGACGATGTCCGTCGCGGTCTCGTCCGTCGACGACGACGTCGACGCGTCGCGCGACGCCGGGCGGCGACGAGACGACGAACGCGCGTGACCTCGATGATGAACGCGACGACGACGTTCGCGACGACGACGGGTGGACGCGCGCGCGATCGATCGAGACCATCGCGGACGTCGCCGTCGACGCGTCGTCGTCGAGTTCCTCGAGATCGACGGACACGACGTTCGGGTTGCCTCGGGACGTTTTCGGGCCGCTGCGAACGCTCTTGGCGTCGCAATTCATATTGTTTCTAGGCGTCGGCGCGCTGTTACCGGCGCTGCCGCTGTACGCGCAATCGATCGGATTATCGTCGTCTGCGAACGGGTTGGTGATCAGCGCGCCGGCGCTGGCGATGTTGGTGTTGAATTTACCGTTGGGGCGGGCGGCGGATCGATTCGGGCGCAAACCGTTGATGGTGGCGGGCATGGCTGTCATGGCGGCGGCGGACGTGGGAACGGCGGTGTCGAGGAGTGTTTTGGCGCTCGTGCCGGCGAGGGTGCTGTTGGGGGTGGGGAGAGCGTCGTGTGAGTGCGGTGATCGAGCGTATTTGGCGGATTTGTGCGCGCGGGTGCCGGAAAAGCGCGGGATAATCGTGGCGGGACAGAGCACGGTGCACGCGATTGGTTTGGTGATCGGGCCGTTGCTCGGTGGACGTCTGATGGAGGCGTACGGGGCGCCCGCGGCGTTTTATTACGTCGCGGCGGCGGCGATCGGGACGGGGATAGGGTATTCATTTTTACCGGAGACGTTGACGGAGGAGACGCGCGAGGCGGCGGAATTAAAGGCGTCCGAGGACGAGGGCGACGATACCGTCGGCGTTCTCGGCGCGTTGAATCCGTTTAAATCAACGGATGAGCGCGAAGCCATCATGCGAGAGAACCGTGAATCGAGCTCGTGGCTCGCACTCCTCGAAAACAGAGACCAACGCGTGTTGCTCTTGTGCGCGTCGGCGAATTCGCTCGGCTTCGTCGCCAAGCTCACCGTCATCCCGCTCTACGCCTCGGGTCACCTCGGCGCGACGCCCGCCGAGGTCGGCAATTTATTCTCCATCACCGCGCTCCTCGGCCTCGTCACCGCCCCGATCTCCGGCCTCGCCGCCGATACCTTTGGTAAAAAAATTGTCGTCGGCGCCGCGCTCGCCGCGTGCGCCGCCGGTTTGTTCCTCGGCGCCGAATCCTCCACGCAATCCGAGCTCACCCTCGCCATCGGCGCCTGGGGCGTCGGCATCGCCGCCGCCGGTCCCGCCATCAACGCTCTCGCCCAAGAGCTCGCCCCCAAGGGCGGCGAGGGCGAGGCGTTGACCCTTCCCAAATCCGCCGCCGACTTGGTGTTTCTCGTCGGTCCCCTCGTCCTCGGCGTCCTCGACGACGTCGTCGACGCCGATAACGCCGGGATGATTCTCTGCGCCTGCGTCGCCGCGTGCGCCGCCGTCTCGTGCGTGTCTTTACCCAGTAGTAGTCATCGTTCCCGTCCTCGTCGCGGCTAGCCGTTTCTTCGTTTTGGTATTATTTCTTCGTTTCGGCTCGCCGGCGACGGCGTCGGGACGGGTTGTTGAGAATTCAGGCTCGATCACGAAAGATCGCGCAATGTGCGCGTCATACGCGCGCGCGCGCGTCGTGGTCTCGCGCCAAAAGCGAGGGAACAGTGTACGACATCGTCTCGTCGCGGAGTCACGGTCGTGCGAGTCGCGCGTCGCGTCGAACGAGACTGGAATCGTTCGAATTCACAGCCGGAGACGTTTTCGATCATTCATCACACATCTCGACGGCACGCGACGGATCCGCGCGTGATTCGACGTCGGTGGACGCGCTGGCGACATGCGACGATGTGCGTCCATCCTCGCGCGCGGTGTGCGCGGGTCGGCGACGACGCGCGCGGTCACAGAGGGGTGGATCGGGACGCTCGGGGAGAATTGCGCGGCGGCGAGTCGACGCGCGGCGGCGAGGGACTCGATGCGCGCGTGGTCCAGCGCGGCGAGAGGGGGGAAGAATACCATGGGACGAGGGGTGAACAACGCCGCGCGAGGGGCGAGCGGTGGTGCTGCGAAGACCGACCGGGACGAATCGACGGCGTCGTACGCGGGGGCGTCGAGCGTGTTGGGCTACACGCCGCCGCCGGGCGAGGGAAAGGATAAGAATATCATCGATAATCTCCTGCGCACGCACGACATCGTGCACCTGGCGGAGGAGTTGGAGGAGATCGGAAAATCGCGAGACACGATGAGTTTGGATGAGTTGACGCACGCGGTGCGAATGTCGACGTCGCCGCCGAGGAGCGACGCCGACACGGCGGCCAAGGTGCGACTTTTGGAACAGAGCGGACGAATCCTCGTGTTGGAGGACATGGTGTATTTACATCCGAGAGACGTCACGCAGGCAGTGTTGCGCGTGCTCCCGGGCGTGCCCTCCAAGGTGTACGGGATGTCGAACGCCGAGTTGGAACAACTCACGGGCGAGTTTGACGCCATGAAGGAGCACTACGAGACGGCGAGACGACGCGCCGAGAGTCGATCGCGCACCATCGTGTCGAGCGGTTTGATCGTGCTTTGCCTCCAACTCGCAACCTTTGTGCGATTGACGTATTACGAATTCTCGTGGGACGTCATGGAACCGCTGAGTTACTTCGTCGGCCTCGCCAACGCCATCGCCGTGTACGTCTACTATCTGTGGAACCGTCGCGACTTTTCGTACGAAAACTGGCAATCCTCGCTCGAGGGCAAATACGCCGAGCGCGCCTTACACGGGAAAGGGTTCGATATCGCTCGATACGGGTCCCTCGCGAGACGTCTTCGTCGATCGACGAGAAAATAAACGCCGCCGCGCGTTTCGCTCGGCTCCCGCCGCGAGCGCGAAGCGACTCGTCGTCTCCGTCGACGAACGCACGAACGCCGACGCTTTCCGTACACGTCGCGCGCGACGACACACACCGCTCCAGTAGTATTATAACACCAGATGACTACCATACTCTGCTCCCGACGACCCGCCCGCTCTCTCGCGCCGTCCCCGTCCCGTCGCGACAACCCTATTCCGTGTCGACGACGACGATCGCGCGTCCGTCGTCGTCACACCCGCTCGCGCGCGCGCACCGGGCGCGGCTCGAGCGACGACGCCATGCCGCAGGTGCCGCTCGTCTGTCACGGACACTCCCGACCGATCGTGAACCTCGAATACTCGCGCGTCACCCCGGACGGGGTGTTTCTCATCTCGAGCAGTAAAGATGGGCAACCGATGCTGCGGTGCGGTGACTCCGGCGATTGGGTCGGTACGTTTCAGGGCCACAAGGGATGCGTGTGGGACGCCACGTTGAACGGTGAGGCGACGCACGCGGCGACGGCGAGCGCGGATTTTAGTGCGAGGTTGTGGAACGCGATCACCGGGGACGAGCTCAAGACGTTTCAGCACGGACACATCGTGAAGAGCGTTAATTTCTCGGACGACGGTGGGAAGTTGCTCACGGGTGGAAGCGAAAAGTTGTTGAGGATTTATGATTTGAATAAACCGGAGGCTGAACCGTACACGATGGCGGGAAGCGCGTCGCAGATTAAGACGGCGAGTTTTATAGCGAACGACGAGTTGATTTTGAGCTCGTGCGCCGAGGATAAAGGGATTCGCGTGTGGGACGTGCGAACGAACACGGTCGTAACGACGTTGTCGACGGAATCGCCGGTGATGTCGATCGAGGTGAGCCCGGACGGGAAGAACATGACGACGGCGGACGGTAAGGATGTCACGTTTTGGGACTTGCAAAACTTTTCCAAGGTGCAAAAGTGGACTTTGGATTACGAAGTCGAGAGCGCGTCGGTGAGCTTGAAGCACAAAAAGTTCGTCGCCGGTGGTCCGGACATGTGGGTGCGCTTGCACGACATGGAGACCAAGGCGGAGGAACAGACGAACAAGGGACACCACGGACCCGTGCACACGGTGCGTTTCGCTCCGGACCAAAACTCGTACTGTTCCGGTTCCGAGGACGGCACGATTCGAATCTGGCAAACCATCGAACGGGAGTGAGCGTTGTTGAGTTGAAGGGAGCGTCGATTGAGGGGATTATAACACACGTAGCTAGTCTTTTCTAGAAATCTTGACTCTTGTATCATCACATCACTTCACCGATTGAACAGTCGTCTCTTCACCCTACGCGCGAGCGCTTCGACCCAATCTAACGCGGTGATGACGAACCAACCGATGGCGATGATGAGCAACGAGTGCAACACGCTCAACATCTCCGGGTTCGCGTCCAAGAGTGGCTTTACGTACTTCAATCCGATGAAGAGCCACGCCAACGCCGTCGTCGATCCTACCCCGTAGCCGACGATAACCTGCGGAGGCGTGTGATAACCCGTGCTCACGCGCAGATAACTCAGGAACACCCCGAGCACAACCAATGCAGCGCTCACGACGAGCTGTCCACCGTATCCTATCGCCGGAATCACGTCCCGAAAGTGCGTCAACGCCGCCGCCCCGTAGACGCTCAGGTACGACAGCGACGTCGCGTGCGAGCTCGGCATCCCCGGATCCGCCTTCACCGCCCCATCCGGTCGCTTATGGTTCAAAATCCGTTTCAAAATCTTCCCATTGACGCTGTTCACGATCGATCCCAACAGCGCCCAGCACGTCTCCACGCTCGGGTCGCGCAGGAGCGTCGCCAACGCCGCGAGCGAGACGACAAACTTCGTGCTCTCATTCACCGCCGATAACACCGTCGAGCGTCGCTTCCGAGGCGGCATGTCGCTCGAGAATCCCTCGCTCGACGCACCGACGGCTTCACACGTCGCCGCGATCGATCGACGACGCCGTGATGGACGCACACGCGCGACGCTCGAGGGTGTCCCCGAGACGTGCGAAATGGGGGCGCGCGCGCGCACCGCTCCGACGACGTCCGCGCGCGTCGGTCGCGCGCGCGGGACAGGCACAGATCGCGTTCCGTGCACGTGCGCGAACGCGATGGACATGCGCGACGCGCGCGCGACGCGGTGTGACGTGCTTTTATCCATTCCAGTTGGGAACAAGCGAAACGAGCCGCCGGCGCTCGCGAGGTGTTTTCTTTTTTCGTGATTCGTTACATCGACGGTGAGACTACGGTGCGCTGGATTATGACGTCGCGGTCGTTTCCTCGCTCACGCGACGCGATCGTAGTGTCGATCGAGCGTCTTGGCGGGAATGCGCTTTAAGAGCTCGCGAGGGAAGATCCGAAGCAACGACCACGCGAGGTCCAAGGCGTCGTAAATGTTACGACCCTCGTTGCCCTGATTGATGAATTTGCGCTCAAACTTATCCAGAAATTCGAGATAGAGCAAATCGTCCGAACTGAGCGCCTCCTCGCCGACGACCGCCTTCATGGCGAGGGTGTCTTTACCGATGGCGTAGTTGGCGTAGAGTTGGTTGGACACCTCGCCGTGGTCTCGACGCGTCATGCCTTCGCCGATCGCTGACTTCATGAGACGACTGAGCGAGGGTAAGACGTTGATCGGAGGGTAGATTTGACGATTGTGCAACTGACGATCGATGTAAATCTGACCCTCGGTGATGTATCCAGTCAAATCAGGAATCGGGTGCGTGATGTCGTCGTTGGGCATGGTGAGAATGGGCAACTGCGTGATGGAACCTTTTCGGCCCTTGATACGCCCGGCGCGCTCGTAAATGGTGGCTAAATCGGTGTACATGTAACCCGGGTATCCTCTTCGGCCCGGAACTTCCTCGCGCGCAGCGCTCACCTCGCGAAGCGCGTCCGCGTACGAGGACATATCCGTGAGAATGACCAAGACGTGCTTTCCGCACTCGTACGCCAAATACTCCGCCGTCGTCAGCGCGATCCGCGGGGTGATGATGCGTTCGATCGTGGGATCGTTCGCGAGATTCAAAAACAACACAACCTTTTCCAAACTCCCCGTGCGCTCGAAATCGCGACGGAAAAAGTTTGCGGTTTCCAAGTTGACGCCCATGGCGGCGAAGACGATTGCGAAATCGTCGTCTCCGGACGTCCCCGCCGTCTCCACCTCGTGTCCGTCCTCGTCCCGACGCTTCACCAAACCAGCTTGTCGACAAATCTGCGCCGCAATCTCGTTGTGCGGTAAACCAGCGGCGGAGAATAACGGAATTTTCTGTCCTCGAGCAATGGAATTCATCACGTCGATGGTCGAGATCCCCGTCTGAATCATCTCCTCCGGATACGTCCGTTCGCTCGGATTGATGCTCGCCCCCTGAATGTCCAAATACGTCTCCGCCATCACCTTGGGCCCACCGTCGATCGGTTTCCCGCTTCCGTTGAAGATTCTTCCCAACATGTCTTCGCTCACCGGAGTCTTGAGCACCTCCCCCGTGAACTCCAATCTCGTGTTCTTCCCATCGATCCCGCTCGTGCCCTCGAAAATCTGCACCACCGCGCGCTCACCGTCCACCTCGAGCACCTGTCCGCGCCTCGCCGTGCCGTCCCCCAATCGCACGTTGACGATCTCGGCGTACTTTGCGTTCGAAACCTTGTCCAAGATCACCAGTGGGCCCGCGACCGCGCGCACCGTCTTATACGTCAACGTCGGGTCGATGGCGTCCATCGTCGCCTTAGCCGCGGCGACTTGCACCTTGGCGAACTCATCCGCGAGCGTGGGCGCCATGGCGTCGGCGTCTGACGCCCCGCCGTGCCGTTCCCAACACAGAGGCGAAATCGTCCCTTCGCGAGCGCGAGCGCGCGAGAGGCGGGACACACGCGACGCGTCGACGCGGCGCGCATCCTCGAACGCGTCCATCGCGCGGATAATATACTACATTCGTTCTAGCTATCGTCTGAGACCTCCCACGCCGACGTGCGTCGTCATCGCGTCTTCGTCTTCGTCTTCGTGCGCGTCAGTTGTAATACAACTCGAGGTTCATCCCGTCGTGCACCTCGTAATCCTCGAGCGTGATGTGATCCTTGTAAATCGTGTACCACTTTTGAATGCGAATCTTTTCCGGTCGCGTCCCCGTCTGCGCGGCGACGAGTTTCTTGAGATCGCCCACGGTGTCGTCCTCGCTGCGCGCTCGAGAGGTCAGTCGAGTTTTCTTTTGGGGAACGAACGCGTCGAGCGCGCGCGACGACGACGACGAGACGACGCGGACGCACTTGCACTTGACTCGAATCTTCTTTCCGAGTCGATCGTTGAGCACGACCTCGATCATGGCGCGCGGGCGCGCGGTGGGCGTCGTCGAGTGGCGCGGCAGTGTCGAGCGTGGTCATGGTGGGCGCGGATTCATTCTCGGCGTACGACGTCGTCGTGGACTGCGCGCGCGGCGGTGGATTGACGCACGATGCGTTCGCGTGCGTGGCCGAGGGTCGAGGCGGGGCGAGGGACGCGCGCGAGGCGAGGGCGGGGTCGGGAGCGTCGGGGACGTCAACGAGCGGTCGATGGGCGTGCGGGGCGCGCGAGGCTGTCGTGCGCGAGGTGTGGGCGGCGCGCGTGGCGCGAAACCCGAAATTGTACAACGGGACCAAGTTTCGGTTGAAACGGTGCGAACTCGCGGACGACGCGGGCGGGGAGGTGGTCGTGCGGGCGAGGTTGGAGTTGACTGATTACAAGACGTTTCTCGGCACCAACCTCGCCGACGACTGGTTCGCGCTCGCGACCGACTCGTCGTCTCGCGATGGACGTCGTGGAGACGACGATGATACTTCCAACGAGATCGTCGCGCGCGCGTCGTCGTGTGGACGCGTCGTCGTGCGCGACGATTCGCATCGAAACAGACGCTTTGCCGACGCGCTCGGAAACTGCGTCTGTCTTCGCGCGGCGGACGGGCGGTTCCTCGCGTTACACCGAAGCGACGACGTCGGCGAGGCGCCGGGGGCGTTGGTATTCCCGGGTGGACACGCCGAACCAAAGGTGGTCGGTTTCGACGACGCGACGCACGGGTCGATGGACGTTTCCGAATACATGTTTCGCTCGGCGTCGGACGAGCTCCGCGAGGAGCTCGGCATCCATCCTCACCACGTCTCCCCTCTCCGATGTCTCGGCGTCACGCGACGCGTGGTCAACGCGCGTTCGTGCATGGTCTTCTACGCCACGACCGATTTGACGTCGGAGGAGATTCTTCGCGACCATTATCCTCGCGCCGAGGACGGTTTCGAGAGCGCGCGCGCGGCGGCGCTCGACATCGACGAATTACTCGCTCGACGCGATACCATGCCAGGATGTCACGTCGGCGCGTTAGAGCTCCTTCGTCGGTGTCTCGAAACGGCGAACGAACGCGCGTCGTGAACGCGTCTCGGCTCGAACGGTAATATTTCGCATCCCCGGCTGAATTCGCCGGCGAAAGGAAAAAACATCAAAATCGTAAATCATTATCCGCACACGCCCGCACGCATGACGCTCGAGACGGCGCCGTCGCCCGCCCCGCGCGGTCTCGGGGACGTAAGCCTTCGTCCGACCCGCGACGCGTCGTCGTCCGCTCGCGCGAACGCGTCGAACGCTTCGTCATCCGAACCGACCGCTCGATCACCGCGCGCGCACGATGCGCCGGCGTCTCGCGCGCCCGTCGCCGCCGCCGCCGAACCGTCGGTGCGAGACATCGCGCGCGAATCCGCCGAACGCGCCGGTGCGCGCCTTCGCGCGGCGATGGAGGCGCAGGCGAGACGAGAGGCGAAGATGCAGGCGGAGACGCTGGAGGATCAGCACCGGCGCGTCGTCACCTATCTCGCGGTGAATCCAGCCGCGGGACCGGCGTTGCGGGCGTCCGATCGCATCGAGGCGATGCTGCAAAATATGCCGAACGTTCGGGAGGCGGTGACGCGATCGACGGCGTTGATGCGATTGATGCAGAGCGATCGCGGGTTGTCTCGGTTGTTGACGACGATGGAGCGCGGTGGCGTCGACATCGCCGAATTAGCGATGAATCACGTCGAGTTCGAGAAAAAGACGCTGGAGGAGTACGCGGAGGAGGCGAAGATATTGGAGCTGGCGAGAGGGGAGCTGATGCAATATCAGACGCGCGATGAACCGCCGACGCCGATGGAGCCGACGGAGGCGGAGAGCGAGCGCTATTTAGATAGCCTCAAACGCGGCGGGGAGAACGAGGCGTCGCCGTCCATCGTGGACGTGTACTTTAGAGCACACGCGTCGAATTGCGACGTGTTCATTCCGTTCACCATGTTGTTGGTCATCGCCGGATTGGCGGCGTTGGGCATGCCGGCGCACTATTGGTTGTTCTCCGTCGTCGTCGCCGTGGCGTGGTTCGTCGCGGCGGCGAGACATGCGATGTCGCAGCCGACGTACGGTCGCGGTACGCCGCTCGTGAGCGTGTCGTTGGCGATGTGGGTGCACGCGCTGCTCGTCGTGACGGCTTTGCAATTTTTTGTGGTGTACTTTCGAATGTTTTTTTGGCAGACGCCGCTGACGTGCGTCGTCACCGGCGCGGCGTTCATCATCACGCCGTGGTTGTTTTATAAGACGTACGCGTTGGGTCCGGGATATGTGCCCACCGCCGCGAGCGATTTTAGCTCGTGGTCTGCGACGATGGAGCGCGTCGGAGCGACGCAAGGCGGGAAGACACCCTCGGAGAACGCCTCGTTGATGATGCAGAATAATCGGTACTGCCAAACGTGTCACTGCGCGCGGCCGTTGCGTTCGAAACACTGTCCTTTCTGCAAACGATGCGTGAGTAAGATGGATCATCACTGCCCGATCACGATGACGTGCATCGGCGCGAATAATCAGAGGATGTTTCTCTGCGCGACGTCGACGATGCTTCTCGGACAGCTCGGCTTTTTGCGATGCAGTTACAAGTATTACTGCGAACTCGTCGCATTCGAAGCCCCGCGCGTGGGCGGCGAAGGCTTCGTGCCCAGCGTCATCACTCGGTTCTACGCATTCACCGACGCGCCGTTCGGTATGACGTTATTCGCGCTCCAGACGTTTCTCGCGCTGTACTGCTTTACCATTGTTGCGCGCATGGCGCTCGGCGTCGCCGCCAATCTCACCGTCAACGAGATGTCAAATGCGGCGAGATACGAATACTTGAAATCGGACGACCCCAAACGTCCGTTCCGTAACGTCTTCGACGCCGGTCCGAGGATCAATTGCCTACACTTTTGGAGAAACGTTGACGTCAAACGCGATTGGGACGGATTTTACGCCGCCGCCAAGGAGGATCGCGCCGACCTCCCCATCGCCCCGCGTCTGAGCTACACGTGGTTCCAAACCAGAGGTCCGAAACTCTTGCGCGGTTTCTGTCGCTTACACTCCGACCGCGCGCACGGCCACGGCCACTCCCACGCGCACGGCCACGGCCACTCCCACGGCCACGAGCCCGCGGGCGCGGCGCACTCCCACTCCCACTCCCACGCCAACGACTGCGAAGTCTGAGCTCGACCGCGCATCATAAGACTTTATAGTAATACAAAACACGCACCCACGCACGCACGCGCAGCGCAGCACGCTCGACCGAACAATCGCCGTCGCCCGACTCGAGCGCACCCGTCCCGCGAGCCCGACGCCACATGGCGACCACCAAGTCATCGTCCGCGCGTTTCAGCGCGCGTCAGCGCGCCTCCTCGCGCGCAACGCTTCACGCGTACGACGTCGAGCGCGGCGATGGGGACGACGCGAGCGGAAAGTACGATAAACGGCGTCGAGGCGGTGGGCTCATCAACGAACAGTTCGGACGGATCGTGGACATCGCGCGCGCGCAAACGCGCTCGACGGCTCGAAACGTCGCGCTCGTCCTCTTCGCGCTGTTTCTCTTGTTCCGTCGACCGCTCGGTTCATCGTCCGATGGCGCGACGACGACGCGCGCGAGCTCGCGGGGTCGCGCGGCGGCGCCGACGCCGAACGACGTGCGGCGACTCAACGGCGGAAGCGGTCGAGCGCCGAGCGCGGGCGTGAAACTCATCCCGCGCGTCATCCACCAGACGTATAAATCCAGAGCATCGCTCACGGACAGACACAGAGCGATGATGAAGACGTGGGAAGATTTAAATCCAGAATGGGAGACGCGCTTTTACGACGACGAGGCGTGCGACGCCTTCGTTCGGGAACATTTCCCGGATTATCACGCCGCGTACGCCAGTCTGACGAAAAAAGTGGAACAGAGCGACTTTTTTAGGTATCTCGTCGTGCTCAAACACGGAGGCGTGTACGCGGACGTGGATACGGAGTGTCGCCGTCCGATGGACGATGTCATCGGCAAGGAGGATTCGCTCGTCGTGGGATGGGAAAACGAATTCGACACGGACGCCAAGGCGTACTCGAGACACTTCGTCAGGCGTCGTCAGGTATTAAATTGGGTCTTCGCCGGCGCGCCCGGTCATCCCGTGCTGATCAGTGTCGCGAAACACATCACCGAGGGCGCGCGCAGAGTCTTCACCGAGGCATCGAATAGAAACACCCTCGAGCGCACGGGACCCGGTGCGTTCACTGACGCCGTCATGGCGCACTTTGAATCCACGCAAACGAAGCGATCGTTTTGGAACGTGCGCGTTCTACCGAAAGTCGTCCTCGGCACGCATCCGCTCAACGAGGAGGGCGTGCGACAGGATCATCCAGACGTCGCCGTCGCGCACAGGTACGCGGGCAATTGGAAACGAAAAACTGGATGGAACGGCCGGCGGTCGCTCTTCGATCATATCGGGATATTCGTGCACTCGCTCATGAACGATTTGCCGGAATACAGAGAGCGCGCAGCGAAGCGCGATCCGTACTTTCGCATGCCGGCGGTGGACGACACGAGAAAGTATCCGGTGAGCGCGCTGTGGGAACCGGCGTTCGATGTGATGACGCCGTTGGTCGGAACGATGCCGAATGGATTAGAGATCGAAGAGCGCGACATGGAGGGGTACTGGTTGACGTTGTACGGACGACCTCGCGTTGGGACGGTGCGCGCGATGCGTCCCGGGCAGACGCCGGCGGATATCGCGCTCGCGGGACCGACTCGACGCGCAGCGGCGGCGAAGAGCGGCGACGGCGACGGCGACGGCGCGCGCGTCTTCATAGACATAGGCGCGGATTTAGGATATTACACGCTCGCCGCGGCGTCTCGCGGGGACACGGTGTACGCATACGAGTGGCACGAGACGTTTTTGGACAATCTTCGCGCGTCCATCGCGTACAACGAGTACGGTGATCGAATCCAAGTCTCCAAGGACATCGCCAACCTGAGGCACGGCGCGCGATTCGACGAGTTCGCCAGACTCCCGAAGATTGACGCCCTGAGACTCGCCGGACGCGGCTGGGACCTGGAGATTTTCAAGGGGATTCGCAAAATGCTCGACGCCGGGACGCGCCCGCGCGTGATCCTCTTTGAAATGCGCGCGTCGCTCATCCGACTCTTGATGCGACACAAGAACGCCGACATCGTCCAACTCTTTGAAGATCTCTGGAACGAAGGGTACACGGACATCGGACACATCGGACCGGCGTGCGACGGTCGAGGCGTGCGCGCGATTAAATCATCCTCTCGCGCGAGCGAATTCGACGACACCGAGTGGTGCAGAATGGACGCGTCCTCCGCCAAGGCGGTGGTGTCGGCGCTCGGCGAGCGCGACACGGAAGTCGTCGTGTTTTTCCACGAGCACGCGTAGGTGTGTGTGTGCGTGTAGATGTAGTGTAGTATCCATCATCGTTCAATGTCTACGAAGGTCGCCGCGACGAAGCGTGCGTTCGCGGCGTTCTAATTCCTCTCTCTCGCGCGTCATCTCCTCGCGTCGTCTCGCGTCGAGCGCGCGACGTCGACACCGCGCGCGCTCGATATCATCGTCCCGTCGTCTACGGTCGCGCGCGTTGGCGACGGCGATGACGACCGGTGGTGTCTCCGGCGTCTCGACGACGCGCGCCGGCGGCGTCATCGCGCGCGCCGCGTCTCGATGCCGCTCGTCGACGACGAGACGTAAAATCTCACGCGTCGCCCGATGCGCGCGACGATCGCACCGTAAAAACCGCGCGCTCAATTCTCGAAAGTGCGCCGCCGCCTTCTCGTTCCACGACTCACACTCGACGCGCGCGAAGACGATGGATTTCAGCGCCAGCGTTTCCAACGCGTCGGCGTCGGCGTCCTCGACGAACGCGCGAAGCAAACGAAACAGGCCCACGCGCGCCGAAAACGCGACGCTCGGCGCGCGATCGCGCGTCATGCGCAGACACACGCCGACGACGCCTCGCGCGACGACGACCGAGACGTCGGACGCGCGCGAGAGGTACGCCTCGAGCGTCTCGGTCAACGCGGCGAGTCTCGCGGCCACCGGACCCGCGAGGTACGGCGCCACCGCGCGTATGCGCGCCGTCGCGTCCGTAGCGTCACCGATGAGTCGCGGTATCGTCGTCGTCGCGACCGTCGTCGTCGTCGTCACGGTGGTCGTCGTCGTCACGGTGGTCGTCATTCGTCGCGTCCAATTTTAACGCGCGCCGGCGGCGTCTCGTCCGAGCTCGCGCACGAGCGTGTCCACGTCCTCCTTCGTGATGACGTACTCCGCGCCGCGATCAGCCGTCAACGCCGTGAATTTCTCCACGAGTTTCGTTCGAAGATTCGCCACCGCGCTCGCGACGTGCATCTGTCGGTCCATGGGTAACGACGCGAACGCTTCGGTCGCCGCGGCTTCGACGCTCTCGCCGCACGCCGCGTCCATCGCTCTCTGCGCGTCGACAATCTCACGAAGCGTCGTCGTCGCGTCCTCCGCACCGTTCACACCCTCTTCGTCGTCGTCGCTCTCGTCGTCGTCGTCGCTCTCGTCGCCCTCGCGTCGCCATCGAAACGTCGCGCCCGGCTCGTCGGCGTGCGTCAAAAACCGAGCGCGTCCCGACGCGAACGTCACCTCTCGCGATTCACGCTCGAATCCGTCTCGCGCGTCGTAGATCAACGTCAACGCGCTCGCGTCGTCGTCCTCGCGCGAGATTTCACACGGCCACCACGTCACCGTCGCGACGCGTTCTTCTTCTCGTTCGTCGTCGTCGTCGTCGTCGGCGAGCGCCCACCGCACCTCCAATCTATCCCCCACGCGCACGGGCGCCCCGCGTCGATCGACGACGCCTACGACGACACCGCGCGCGTCACCGTCACCGTCACCTTCACCGTCGTCGGTCCTCGGACGCGTCGTCGTCGGCGCGTCGACGACGATGGATGCGTCTTCATCGTCTCTCGGTCGTTTAACATCCATCTCTCGCGTCGACGCGTCGTCGTCGTCGTCGTCGTCTCGATCGCGCGCAGTCGACATCTCGATCGACGATAAATGTTCGCGTCGTCTCGGTCGCGTCGATCGCGCTTAATACCTCGCGGTGTCGTCGACGCGCGCGCGTGTCGCGACGTCGGTGTTCGATCGCGACATCGGTTCGACATCGGTTCGACATCGGTTCGCGGTCGATTCCACGCCTCCTCGACGCGCGTCCGCGACCGGGGCGACGGGAGATCGATCGAACGACTTTTTGTCGACGCGTTCGCGCGCGCGCACCGTCGATCGCGTCGTCGCGTCGCGCGTCAACGGTCGATCGAGCTCGAAGGTCGCAAAGCGTCGCAAAGCGGTCGCGAAGCGGTCGGCCGAGCGTCATTCCACGACGCGTCCGTCGTCGTCGCCGCTCGGTAGAAGCGCGACCGCGAGCGCGAAGTCGAAACGATGATCGTGTCCGCATCCTCCGCGCTCTCGGCGTCCGTCGTCGCGCGTCGCGGGGCGACCGGCGCGCGCGCGACGGTTGGGGCCCTCTCGCGCCCGAGCTCGAATTCGCGCGCGATGCCGCCGCGCGCGACGTCGGCGCGCGTCTCGAGCGCGATGAAAGCGATGCGCGTTCAACGCGCCGATCGTCTCGTCGCGCGCGCGGACGCGTTGGCGCCGCCCGCGGTGTTTGAAGCGGCGTGCGGGGCGAGCGAGAAGAAGGGGGCGCAGGCGCCGGGGACGACGGCGGCGTTGGGATTCTCCGCGGGCGCGCTCATCGGACTCGGTGCGCTGTTGATGACGTGCGTCGGGGGCGCGTCGCCGGCGTTGGCGAGCGCGAACCCGGGTCTGAGCGCGTTTCTCAAGGGCGCGGTCGGGTTGCCGGCGGGACTGACGCTCGTGATTCTCACGGGGGGCGAGTTGTTCACGGGGAACGTGTTCGTCATGCTCAGTGGATTGATGAACGGTGCGGTGAACGCGACGCAGTTGATGCGTTCGTGGATGTTTTCGTACCTCGGGAATTTCGCGGGAAGCGTGTTCATGGCGTACATGGCGTACGCGGCGATGACGGCGGCGGCTCCGGCGGCGACGGCGGCGGCGGTGGGCATCGCGACGACCAAGGCGTCTTTGCCGTTCGGCGTCGCCTTCACCAAGGGCGTCCTGTGCAACTGGCTCGTGTGTCTCGCGGTGTGGGGCACGATGGCGACGACGAGCGTGGCGGGGAAGATTTTGGCAATCTTTTGGCCCATCACCACCTTCGTCGCGTTGGGTTTCGAGCACAGCGTGGCCAACATGTTTTTGATTCCGCACGGCGCTCTCCTCGGCGCGAACGTGACGTTCGCGCAAATGATGATGAATAACATCATCCCCGTGACGCTCGGCAACATCGTCGGCGCCGCGGTGTTCGTCGCGGGCGTCCACTGGCTCGCGTACGGAAAAAAGTAAGTAAAGATAATTTTTGTTGCAACTACAGCGCGTGCATCATTTCGCGCGTCTAATAACGAATGATCGCCTCCTTCGGGTACCCGAGCTCGAGCAACGCCGGCACGCACGTGTCCTCCTCGAACGCCGGCGGTCCGCACATGACGGCGATGTGCGACGTCCCGTTCGCCGGGAACCCGCGCGCGCGAATCACCGGTAAACTCACGCGCCCGTACTCGACGCGATCCGAGCTCCACTCCGGCCCCGTTTTCCGCTCCTTCGCCCACGTCTCCTTTGATATCATGTAATGCACGCGGAAACGCGTCGGGTGTTCGCGCTCGAGCCTGTCCAACGTGTACATGAGCAAGACGTCGTCTTCCGTCTTGTTGGCGTAGATGAACGACAACTCCGTTTCGTCCGACGCGTCGGCGAGCGCGGCGACGATGAGCTGTAACATCGGCGCGACGCCCGTTCCGCCGCCGAGAAGCGTCATCTTCGTCGCGCGCGGGAGTGGTTTCTTATCGATGGTGAAATTCCCATTCCCGAGGTAATGGATGTGTCCGACCGGACCCTTGACGTCGACGAGGTCGCCCTCGTTGAGATGATGTAAATACTGCGTCAACGCCCCGCCCTCGGGATACGCCTCGTGCGCGTCCGAGTAATAAATCTTAATCACCAACTCGATCGCCCCGAGCGTACCGTTGAGCGAGCTCGGCGTGTACGCGCGCATGACTTTCTTCCCGTTCCACTCGCCGCGAAGGTAGACGTGATAGCCCACCGGCATGCCGCACTGATGCGCGTCGCTCTCGAGCTCGAACCGCAACAGAATGGAATCGTGCGAGAGCGGCACCTTGTTTTTAATCTTCAGCTGCATCCACTTTTTCGGATTGAGACCCAAAGGTGCGTCTTCCGGAACGATGTTCTTTGCGCCGGCCCACATGCGATCGAACGCGGCGGCTTCGGCGGCTTCGCCGAGGAGCGGGGCGCCGTACGCCTCGGCGTGTTCCTCGTAAAATTTCACCAAGTGTACCGGTCCTCTCGCGGGCATCTTCGGGAACGCGCGCTTGGGTTCCTCGACGACGATGACATCGTCCTTTGCGTCACTCTCCACGTCGATCGTCGCCGCGCTCGCCGCCGCGTCGGCGGCGGTGCCCAATTCGCCAATGTAATACGCCTCGAGTTGTTTCCACGCCTTGGTGCTGTGCACCGCCTCGAAATCCTCCGTGACGTCCTCACCCGCGTTCATGGTGATGCTCGCGTTCCCACCCGGGTGCGCGCTCTCTCTGAGGTACGCGTTGACGTCGTACACCTTGCCCTTGACGATGATCCAACAGTCGTCCTCCGCGTTGTGTCGCTCGACCTCCTCTGCGGTGAAATACTTGACATCCTTCTTACGCTCGACCGGCGGTGGCGGCGGCGGCACCGTCGTCGTCGTCGTCGTCGGCGGCGGTGTCTTCGTCGTCGACTTCACCACGCGCTGCGCCGACTCCATGATTTTCACGCGAACCTCGGACGTGTCGACGCTCTCGTCCTCGTCGTCGTCGTCGTCGCGCATCATCCATCCGCCGGCGCCGGCGCCCGGCTCGATGGGATGTTCACACGCGACGTACGTCGTCCCGTTCGCGCGCGTCGCCGCGAGCGAGAGTTTCACGACGTACTCGCAGTTGTTTCTCTCTCCCGACGGCGTCCACGCGAGCGCGCTCGGTTGCGCGTTTCCGGCGTCGTCGAACGCGCGACTTTTCAGCGAACGCGCCGCGGCGAGCGCGCGCGTCGGCGCGGCGTACGACCACAGCGTCCATCCCCAGTGTTTCCCGTGCGTCGACGGTGGACACGGACGACGAAGGGTCGTCTCGAGCCACGTGCGTCCGTCGTCGAGGGTGATCTCGACGCGAGAAACGGCGCGTCCACCGCCCGCGTAGGCGTATCCTTTGATTTCGTAGCGCTCGGCGTCGAGCGGGACGTACTCGTCGTGCGCGGGCGACGTTACGGCGCTGTTCACACAGAGTTCAGTGAACGCGCGGTCGAGTGGTCTCGTCGTGTCCTCGTCGTTGTGCGCGTGCGCGGTGACGCGAATCGACGTGAGATGCTTCGTCGCCGACTCGTCCACCGCGCCCGGCGCGACGAGACGAAGCGGAAATCCTTGATCCGGTAATAATCTCTCTCCGTTTTGTGCGTAGCACACGAGCACGTCCGCGGCTGGATCGAGCGCGACGTGCAGAGGCATGTACACGCACGGCGCCGGCGCGCTCGCATCGTCCGACTCGCCTCGAACGCCCTCGAAACGTACGAATCGTCGCGTCGGCGTCGGCTCCGTCACGCCTCGCTCGACGAGCAACGCGCGCAGCGGCACCCCCGTCCACAACGAATTCCCCACCGCCCCCGGTCCCCACCGCGCACCATCGATCTCACGCACCGCGTGCGCCTCCTTGGATCGATTTCCCGCGCGCGCCACCGCGCACGCCAACGTCCTCGACGGCGCGCGCGTCAACGCGTCGAGCGAGTACGTCCGTCTCCGCCGCCGCGCGTCGTCCACCTCAATCGTCAGCGTGTGCGTCTCCCACTCGCACCGCGGCACCGCACCGATGTTATGCACGAAGTGCACCTCCGCCGGCGTCACGGCGCCGCACCGCATCAACCGCGTCGTCGGCGGTTCGCTCGCGCGTCCCGTCGTCGCCTCCACCACCACCACACCCGGGTGTCGCGCCACCCAGTGATCGCGCGTGTTCACGTCGCGCGCGAGCGGCGTCGTCGCCTCGCGTCTCTCCCGCGCGATCGAGCCGTAATCACCGCCGTTTTTCAACACGTCGCGCTGCACGACCACGTCGTCGAGCGACCGCACGACGGGTCGTCTCTCATCGTCATCATCACCTCTCGTCATCACCGTCGCGGGCGCGTCACCGCGTCGACGCCCGAACGCGCCGACCACGGCGTCGCAGAGTCCCATCGCGCGTTCGACGCGATGGAGTCTATTTTTATCCCTCGCACCCCGCGCGCGTGGCGTCTCACCGATCGTCGCGTCGTCGTGTGTCGTCGGTCGACGCACCGTCGACGCACCGTCGACGCACCGTCGCGCCCAAAGCGCCCAAAGCGCCCATTCGATCCCATCCGATCCCACCCTCGCGCGTCCGTCGACGACCTCGCGCGCGCACCGCCGACGCCTCGCGACGGTCGGGGCGTTTGTATCACACTCATCGATCGAGCGATCGGTCGACGATCGGTCGACGCGCGTCCATCGTCGACCGACGCCGCGCGCCCCCAAAAAAAAGAATGCAACGCGCGCGCGAGGGACGGGAAACGACGCGGTGGATAGAGGGGACTCGTGGTGAGTCATGAACGGTCAATGGGCGTCCCCGCGGTCGACCGCCGGGTGAAACGTCGCCAAGTGTCGGTGATCGCGTGATGGGTATATATATACTTTGAATATGAGGGTGGAGACTTTTTTATGTATACGGTCGACCACCCGCGCGCGTCCGCGGTCGAGCGACCGCGCGCGCGACGCGATACGGTGACGCGCGCGGTGGTGAACTCGACCGCTGACGCGGGTGCGACGGACGCTCGTTGGAAAAAAAGGTTTTCGTGCGACAGACGCGCGGGGTCGAGACAGTGGTCGTCGGTCGTCGATGACGCGCGCTGATCGATCGATTCATCGGTTCGAGTGATTTGATAATCTTCGGAAGCGTCGTCATCATGTCGACGTCCGCGTCCGCGTCGTCGCGCGTCGTCGACGTGATGACGACGAGGACGAGACGACCGCGAGGGATGTCGTCGTCGTCGTCGACGCGCGCGTCTCGAACGGTGAGGTGCGGTGCGGTGGCGGAACCGGGACGCGAGGCGGCGGAAGCGGCGGACGAGCGCGCGCGCGGGACGCTTCGATGGAAGGTTGACGACGCCGCCGATCTCAAGGCGCACAACGAGAAAACCATCTCGCGATACGCGAATTTTCCCGAACCGGATCGCGCGGACGCGCACGTGGAGAGAGACGCGGATGGGTATTACGTCGTCAAGGAGGAGTGGCGAAAACCGACGAATCCGTTTGAAAAGTTTAAGCTCGCCAAGGATCCGATGAAGACGTTGATCGGATTGAACGAGATCGAGGCCATGGCGGAGGCGAGCGCGAAGGATTTCAAGGCGTGGGACGAATCATTGAACGATCCGGACGAGACGGATCAACGACCGAAGTGGGCGGGATTGTTTCACAGACGCAAGGGACACTACGGTCGATACATGATGCGACTCAAGCTTCCGAACGGGCTCTTAAACTCGACGCAAGCGCGATATCTCGCGAGCGTGATCGAAAAATACGGCGACGATGGATGCTGCGACATCACGACGAGACAGAACATTCAGCTTCGCGGGGTTGAGCTCAAGGATGCGCCGGAAATTTTGAGACGATTGGAAGAGTTAAACTTGTGTTCGTTGCAGAGCGGTTTGGATAACGTGCGCAACGCGACGGGGAATCCGCTCGCGGGATTCGATCCGCGCGAGATCGTCGACACGCGTCCGTACACGCTCGCGATTCAGGATTACGTCACGGGAGGTGGACGCGGGAACCCAGCCATCGCGAATTTGGGACGCAAGTGGAACGTGTGCGTCGTCGGGAGCAGCGACTTCTTCGAGCACCCGGACATTAATGATTTAGCCTTCATTCCGGCGGAAAAGGATGGTAAGCTCGGCTTCAATCTCATCGTCGGTGGCTTTATCTCTTCGCAACGCGCCGCTGAGTCCGTCTCTCTCGACGCGTGGGTTCCCGAGAATGAAGTCGTCGCCGCCACGCACGCCGTCTTGACGACGTTTCGCGACTACGGCCATCGCGGCAACCGTCAAAAGTGTCGCATGATGTGGCTCATCGACGAGATGGGTCTCGAGAATTTCCGCGCCGAGGTCCAATCGCGCATGCCGAGCGGAGAGATGCAGCGCGCGGCGACGGAGGATTTGATCGATCGAGACGCGCCTCGTCGAAGTTACGTCGGCGTGCACGCGCAAAAGCAAGACGGGTTGAGCTGGATCGCCGCCGCCGTTCCCGGCGGTCGCATGCAACCGGAGGATCTCAAGGAGTTGGCCGATCTCGCCGACGAATACGGCACCGGGGAGATTCGTCTCACTGTGGAGCAAAACTTCATCGTGCCCAACGTGCCGAACGACAGAGTCGACGCCATTTTGAACGAACGTCTGTTCCGCGAGTACACGCCTTTTCCGGGAAAGCTCGTGTCCAACATGGTGGCGTGCACGGGGAACCAATTCTGTGGATTCGCGCAGATTGAGACGAAGCGTCAGGCGCTCGAGATGGCGGAACACTTGGAGAGCGTGTTGGAACTGTCGAAAGACGTGCGCATGATTTGGACCGGATGCCCGAACTCGTGCGCTCCGGTGCAAGTCGCCGACATCGGGCTCATGGGCGCGCAGGTGAAAAATCCGACGGGCGAAAAGGGCATGGTGCCGGGCGTGAACATTTTCATCGGTGGTACCGTCGGCCCGAACGGACATTTGAAGGAAAAGCCGGAGATTGAAAAGGTGCCGTGCTCCGAGTTGAAACCGGTGCTCGAGGAGATTATGATTGAACGATTCGGCGCGACGCGCAAGGCGACGCCGACGACGAACCCGGGTCGGGCGTCTCGATGGAAGATTAACAAGTCGGCGCAATACACCAAGGGCGTGCCCAAGGCGATGGGTAAGGCGACGCACATATGCACGGGATGCGGGTACATTTACCAAGAGACCAAGCCGTTCGGGGAATTACCCGACGATTACGTGTGTCCGTCGTGCAGCGCGCCCAAGTCGAAATTCGAGGCGATGAAAACCGAGGAGACGCCGACGAGCGCGCGTCCGGTCGTGGAGTACCCCGAAGGCACGCTCGTCGCGCTGAAACCGGGTGAGACGATCAAGTTGAAGCTCATCGAGAAGGAACAAGTCACCGCGAACAGCGTGCGCGTGCGCTTCGAGCTTCCGTCCCCGGAACACGTGCTCGGACTTCCGGTGGGCCAGCACGTCGTGATGACCATCGACGGCGTCTCTCGTCCGTACACGCCCATCTCTCGCGACGCGGATAAGGGTTTCATGGATCTTCTCGTGAAGATTTACGACCAGGGCGCGTTGACCCAAAAGTTGAACGCCGTCGAAATCGGCTCCACCGTCGACTTCGAGGGACCAAAAGGTCTCGTCACCTACACGGCGCGCGGCGAATTCTCCACGCGAAACCCGGCGACGGGCGAAATCGCAAAGAAATCGTGCAAATCCATCGCCATGATCGCCGGAGGCACGGGCATCACCCCCATGCTCCAAGTCATTCGTCAAATTTTCAACGACGTCGGTGACACCACGCGCGTCAACGTCTTGTTCGCCAACGTCTCGTCCGCCGACATTTTGATGAAGAAGGAACTCGACGCGCTCGCGAGCGCGCACAAAAACTTGACGGTGCACTACGCCATCGACGCCGACGAACCCGGTTGGACCGGCGAGGTCGGGTACGTCTCCGCGGACATGATTAAAAAGTGCGAATTGTTGAAGCCGAGCGGTCTGTTGAATAAACTCTTTGGCTCGGCCGACGGAGTCGACGAAGAAACCGCCGTCCTCGTGTGCGGTCCGCCGGCGATGGTCGAGAAAGCGGTCGTGCCCGCGTTAGACGCGATGAATGTGCCCATCGATTCTCGCATCTTCTTTTAAACACGAACGATTCATGTGCAATACAAATCTAAGCCGCGCGAAAGAAAAAATTCTGCCAAGCGCGTCCGCGCCGTCGCGCGTCGCGGCGCGAACTCGCCGCGCCTTCCCCGCCTCCTTCGCGTCTCCCCTTCGGGCACTCGCGCGCGCGTCGACGGAAACGTGGTGAACGGTCGTGGTTGTGAATACCATGTTTGAATCATCAAAATTACAAGCTAGAGAGACGTCGTCGACGCGTCTCGCCTCGTAGCGGAGAAATCAACGCGCGCGCGTTACGTGCGCGGCGACTTTACGACGACCACGCCGCCGCCGCGGCGGTTTGCTTCTTGTAATCGTACCACGTACCCGCGGTGGCGACGATGATGGAAAACGCGATGAAAAAGCTCATCGTACCGACCAAGTTGGACGGCAACCGGTCGTACGTCTCGACCTTGAACGCGCACGCGTCGTTCGCGTACGACGTGTACCCGCCCGTCGAGTCTTTACTCAACACTTGAATCGTGTACGTCGCCGGCGCGATGTTCAACTCCACCGGAATCGTCACCGACGTCCCCGTGGCGCCGACGACGAGATTATCCTTCTCGACCGCCGTTTGCTTGCACTTTTTATTCTTTTTCACCGCGTCCTTGTACTTGCGCCACGGCTTGGACGCGATATCCGTGTAGCACAGCTTCACGTCCACCGTATCCCCGGCGTTCACCCCGGTCCACGCCACCGTGATCGAGTCCACGCCAGCCTTGACCGTTTGCGTGTTCGCGACGCACGCGGAGGTCCCGAACGACACGCTCGGCGTGATCGTCGGCGCCGCACCGGACGCGATGGCGGCATCCATGGCGCTGTACGTGCCGTACGTCGCGGCGTTTGCACCGATCACGGACGCGCTTCCACTCACGAGCGCGAGCGCACCGATCGCGAGCGTCTTTTGCATCGTCATTCTCTTCGTCGTCGTCATCACTTCGTCGTCCGTCGGTGTGTCGTCGCGGTGTGTCGCGCGCGTCGTCCCGTCGCGCATCGTCGTCGTCCCCGTCGCGTCGACCGACGCGTCGCGTCGACCGACGCGTCGTTTCGCGTCCTCTCTCACAAAACGCGCACGCTGTTCGTATTACGTACAGAAGGCGGTATATACCCCATGAAGAAGAAGACACACATCACGGTGTGTACAAATACATACTCCCCTCCACCAGTACGTCAACGCGGTGTCGGTCTCTACCGGTCACGCACGAGTCACGACCCATCGCGACCCCTTACACCCGACCCGACCCCGACGGTTCGCGTCGTCCCCTCGCGACAGTTCGCGACGGTTCGCGGGGTCGTCGACCCTACTCTCGTGGTGAGTCATGACCGGTCGATGGATTGGAGACGTCTCGATCGATCGATCGATCGATCGAAAGAACGCGTCGAGTCGACGGATGAACGACATTCACACGCGCGCGCGCATCGACCGTCGGTCGTCGTTCGTTCGTTCGTTCGCACGCGCATTCGTCCGTCATGGCGCCGCAAGAGACACAATTTAACGTCGATGTCGACAGGTGCGCGCGATCGCGCGAGCGCGCGAGAGAGGACGACGAGAGGGGACGATCGCGCCATCGTTCATTCATTCATAATCGCGAGTCGCGGTCGACCGACGATCGAATGCGAATGTCGATGGATGACGCGACGCGACGGAGACGCCGACGACGCGCGATGGAGATTAGCGATGGAGATGCGTGATTGAATTTACGTTGCGTCGCGTCGTCGCGTCGTCGTCGTCGAAGCGCGGTCGATGCGCGAGAGCCGACGGTGGTGAAGACGCGCGCGCGACATCGACATCGGTCGGTCGGTCGGTCGGTCGTGTGGTGAAGACGAAAGGGAGACTTTTCGGCGGCGAAGACGCGACGCCGGGTGACGGCGGACGGATGGACTGACGGGATTTGTTTGTAACGCGCTCGCAGTGAACACAAGGCGACGAAACTGAACATTTTCAGCTTCGATCGACCGCATCACATGTCCTTCCACATGTCGTGGTTGGGCTTTTTTATCTCCTTTGTCTCGACGTTCGCCGCGGCGCCCATGTTGCCGGTGATTCGGGAAGATTTAGGTCTCACGAAGCCGCAGTTGGCGAACGCCGGTCTCGCGGCGGTGACCGGGACGATCATATGTCGGGTGATGATGGGCACGGTGTGCGACGTCATCGGTCCGCGTTTGGGATTGTCTGTGATTCTTTTGTTTACCGCGCCGTTTTGCTTCGCCATGTCCATGGTGACGGGTTTCGAAGGTTTCCTCATCTGCCGTTTGGGCATCGGTCTCGGTCTCGCGACGTTCGTCGCGTGTCAATTCTGGATGTCGTGCATGTTCAACGGTAAGGTTGTCGGTGTCGCGAACGCGACCGCCGCGGGTTGGGGTAACTTGGGCGGCGGCGTCACGCAATTCTTAATGCCGGGCATCTACGCCATCTGCTTCGCCGCCACCGAGAAACGCGCCTTCACCGCGTGGAGATGGGCGTACATCTTCCCGGGTCTCTGCCACACCTTCGTCGGCCTCGCCGTCATGTTCCTCGGGCAAGATTTGCCGGATGGTAACTACAAGGTGCTCACCACCTCGGGCGCGCTCGAAAAGAAATCCTCCGCCAAGGTGAACTTGATCGGCATGAAAAACTACCGCATGTGGGTCATGGTCGCCACCTACGGCTTCTGCTTCGGCGTCGAACTCACCATGAACAACATCGTCGCCGGTTACCTCTTCGATCAATTCGGTGTCTCCCTCCAAGTCGCCGGTGTCCTCGCGTCGTGCTACGGTTTGATGAACTTGTTCGCGCGCTCCGTCGGCGGTTTGCTCTCCGATTGGTCTGCCACCCGATACGGTATGCGCGGTCGCCTCTGGACCTTGTGGTTGACTCAAACGCTCGAAGGCATTCTTTGCATCTTCATGGGTCTCTCCAACAAGAACTTGGGTGCGACGATCGCCTTCATGGTCTTCTTCTCCATTTGCGTGCAAGCGTCCGAGGGCGCGTCGTACGGCGTCGTCCCGTTCATCTCTCGACGTGCCCTCGGTGTCGTCTCGGGTTTCATCGGTGCCGGTGGTAACGCCGGTGCGACCATCTCCACCGCGGCGTTCTTCACCAAGGACTCCATCGAGACGTACGAAGGTCTTCAATACCTCGGTTACACCGTCATCGGCGTGACGGCGCTCGTCACGACGATTCACTTCCCGATGTGGGGTTCCATGTTCTTCCCGCCTTCCAAGGATGCCACGGAAGAGGATTACTACATCCACGCTGAATTCTCTCCCGAAGAAATCAAGGCTGGCCTCGCCGCCCCGGTCCAAAAGTTCTGCGACAACTCTCGCGGCGAACGACCGGTTTGGAAGCGCGAGCTGCTCGCCGCCGAAGACAAAGCGACTCCGTAAACGAACGCTGCGCTCAATTTTGTTATGGCATGACGTGCACGTCAGAATCGCATGTAACTGTAATGTCTACTCACATTCTTCATTTTATGTTTACGCACAACTTCTACTAGTAATATATCTACTGTGTTGCCTCGACGGATCCCACCTCGATGCGTCGCTGAATCTCCATGAGCAGGTGCGTCCCCGCACCGGCGGCGAATCCGATCGCCGTGCTCTTCGTGGCGACCGTCACGGCCGCGGTGACCATGACGAGATATTTTTGATGCTGCTGCCATCCAGGTTTTGTTTTCAATCCCATACCCATGAGCTCGAGGCTCGACGAAAACAACATGACGCCGAGAATGTTCTTCGGGAAGCGTTCGAGCAAGTGCGTGAGCGAGCTTCCGAACACCAACCCGAGAATGAGTTTACACGCGCCCAAAAACGCGATGGACCCTCCGCCTCGAGCGCCGAACGCGTACTGCGCCGCTAATCCGCCCGCACCGTGACACGACGGCATGGCGCCCATCCAGCACCCGACGATGTTCATCACCCCGACGCTCGTCGCCACCGAACTCGGCGACGCAGGCAAATCCGGGAACAACTCTTTACTCAGCGCGCACACGGAAATGACCGAATTGAGCGTCGTCAACGGCAGTTGCGGCACGCCCGCGCGAACGATGCCTCGCCGAATCTCAGCGCGCGACGCGTTCAACACTTTGGGCGTCGATGGACCAAATCGCAACCCGTTCAGCGCGCCCTTTTTCGTCATCGCCATGACGATCCCGACGCCGACGAGAATAAGCGCCGTGGGCACGTAGTGTCGCGCGCGCCTTTTCCTTTCTTTGGCCTCCGTCGTCGACACCCCCAACTCGCCCGCGCCCGCGCCCGCCGGGGTCGTCGCCGGCGGATACTCGGGCGCGCACGCGTACATGACGCCGCAAAACGCGACGATCGTCACGAGCAATCCGTCCACGCCCGTCATCTTCCGCGCGCGACTCAAGTCGCTCGACGCGTACACCGCGAGCACGAACCCTTTCCGCGCCAATAACATCCCCAGCCCCACTTGCATGCCCTGCACCACCGCCGTCGGCGTCATTCTATTAAACGCGTCCATCGTCTTCGTCGCCCCCAGCGCGAACACGATCGCCGACACAAAAAATCCAGCGACAAGAATCTCATTCGTCGTCAACGGATCCTCCCCAAGCGCCACCGCCGCGATCGTCTTCATCGGTTGCACGGGCATCGGTATCTCGTACAAAAACGCCGTCGCCACGTTGTACGCCCCCGTGAACAAAATCGTCGTCCCGGCGTCCACACCGTTCTCGATGGACATGCCGACCAAGAGCGGTAAAAACGTACCGAGATCACCCATCGCCCCGCTCGCCTCTCGCCACGTGAACGATCGCCACATTCTTTTCGCCTTGACCGCGACGCCGAGCCCGAAGACGCCGTCCCGACCGGGACGCGCGTCGTCGTCGCCCTCGCTCGACACCGCGCGCGCGAGCGCGCCGACATCGGTCGCCGAACGATGCGCATCGCTCGACGCGACGTTCGCGCGCGCGTCGTCACCGCCGCGAATCTCGTACTCCCCCGCGGACGTCATGTCGACGCTCGGTGACGCTTCGAGTGAGTGCGCGGTCGACGGCCCGCGTCGCGCGAGGACGACGTCGCGCGTCGACGACCGCGCGCGAGACGATGCGAACGACGCGCGTTCGGATTCCTGCGCACCGCGTGCGGGCGCGTCGCGCGGTGCGCGCGGTGGAGAGTAGCGCGCGAGAGAGAATGTGCACTTTATTATGAATGCGTTCCCGCAAAACTAACAACAGTCTACCCGCCGATTTTAATCATCGCGCGATTGTTCGACGCCGCGATCTCGTGCATGCCGGCGTGGGAGGCTTTCTTTTTCGACACGGCGGCGCCTATGAGACGAAGGATGGCGTCGTCGTCGGCGCCTGAGCGCATGGCGTCTCGGAGCGACGTCTCGGCGGCGCCGAAGAGGCACACCTTCAAGTTTCCGTCAGCCATGACGCGAAGGCGATTACACCCGCCGCAAAAGGCGTCCGTCATGCTCGTCACGAAACTGACGGTGCCGACGTGTCCCGGGACGGCGAAGTTCTTGGCCACCTCCTCGATGGGATCGTCGAGACGCGAGAGCGGCCCGAAGGCGTCTTCGATTCTCGAGCGCATCTCGGCGTACGACACCATCTTCTCCGTGCTCCATTTATTCCCGTCGAACGGCATGTACTCGATGAAACGCACGTTGATGGGTGAATCTTTCGTCATGTTGACGAAATCAATCAACTCATCGTCGTTTTGATGTCGCGTGACGACGCAATTCACCTTGACGCTCTGAAACCCGAGCTCGACGGCGCGCGCCACGCTCCTCAACACGCGCTCGTGTCCACGCCGTCTCGTCATAAATTCAAACTTTGCCGGCACCAGCGTATCCAACGAGACGTTTAATCGCCTCAAACCACTCGCCTTGAGCCCCTCTAACCGTCTCTCGAGCGCCACGCCGTTCGTCGTGACGCTCACGTCTCGCACCCCCGGCGTCCCCGCCGCGCGTCGCACCACCTCTTCCAAGTCTCTTCGCACCGTCGGTTCCCCGCCCGTGAGCCGCACCTTGTCCACACCGGCGCGCGCGAATATCCGTATCACGCGCGCGATCTCATCCGTCGTCAACAGCGCGTCGTTCGGCGTCAATTCCACCCCTTCCTCGGGCATGCAGTACCCACACCTGAGGTTACACCGCTCGGTGAGCGAAATTCGAAGGTACGTGTGCGCGCGTCCGTGCGAGTCCACGAGCTCGGGCGCGACGGTTCGCGTCACCGCATCGCGCATCACCGCGTCCCGCGCGCTCGTCGACGCGTCGACGTCGCGCGCGCGTCGGCGAGCGTCGAATTCATGACGCGCGCGCGCGTCCGAATCGCCGTCGCGATGACGCGCGCTCTGCACCGCGCGCGCGCCCGCGACCGCCGCCGTCGACGACGCGACTCGACGCGTGAATTTCTCTCGCACGCATCGCGCCGCGCGTCTCGCCGCGCATCGCATCGCGCGCGTCACCGTCGCGCGTCGACCGATGCCGTCGCCTCGCGTCCGCTCGCGTCGCCCCGAGACCAAATCGACCGCCATCTCGCGACGCGCGCGCCGCCGCGACGTCGACGTCGAGCGCGCGCGCGAGAGAGAGAGAGAGAGAGAAAGAATACGTCGTCGTCATGGGCGTCGCGGACGCGGAGGAATC